>JACCDV010445933.1_pt1 | contig 47098 bp, 39 predicted proteins | sample 7446131 | NCBI WGS metagenome assembly JACCDV01 (sample SAMN15323448, study PRJNA562643) | freshwater metagenome | isolation source: river surface water | place: USA:Blue River Watershed | collected 2017-08-17
AGCAGCGTGAGGTGCTCGCGCATTGCCGCAAGCATGGCATCTGGCTGCTGGCCGATGATGTGTATGAACGGCTGGTGTATGACACATCGGCAGATGATGTGCAGGATTTGTCTGCTGCGGCCGGTGCATCCGGCATGCCTCGCGCTGCCAGTGCGGTCGGCGTGTCCGGTATGTCCGGCATGACCGATTCGGCTGACCACTCCGCCAGGTTTGCCTCAGGCGAGCTGCCTGCGAGCCGGCACGCATGTGCGCCATCCTTCCTTGATCTGGCCGAGCCTGAGGAGCGCGTGGTATCGACCAACAGCTTTTCGAAATCCTTCCTGATGACGGGCTGGCGTCTCGGCTGGCTGCAAGTACCCGTCAGCCTGATGCACGACCTTGGCAAACTGATCGAATACAACACGTCCTGCGCACCGGGGTTCGTGCAGCAGGCCGGCTGTGTCGCCCTCGCACACAGCGAAGAGATTGTCGCGCATACGCTGCAGCGCTATCGCGCCGCGCGGGATTACCTGTGCGCGCAACTGAGCGCGCCCGAATTCCGCGCTGCCGGCGTGATTGCGCCGCGACCGCAGGGCACGATGTATGTGTTTTTCCGTCTCGACGGCGAAGCAGACTCGCTCGCGCTGTGCAAGCGGCTGGTCGCCGACGCAGGCCTGGGCCTCGCGCCCGGCAGTGCATTCGGCGCGGAGGGTGAGGGCGCAATACGCTGGTGCTTTGCGAGCTCGACCGAGCGCCTGGCACAAGGCGTCGAGCGGCTGGCCGCATTTCTGCGGCAGCGTTGAAGCGCTTCAGTGCTGAAGCTATTCGTGCAGTATCAATGCGTGCAGCATGTCGGCCAGCGCGTCCGGCGACGTGATCATCGCATCATGCCCGGCGGCCAGTTCACGCCATTGCCAGTCGGGCTGCGTGCGTATCCAGTCACGCAGGGACGCCAGCGGCGGATACCAGGGGTCGGTCACGGCGATATAGGTTTTCGGCAAGCCGTTGCCGACCGGATGGGTGAGCTGCAACGCGTCGGTATAGGCCTTCAGCGGATGCGGCGTCAGTCGGCGCTTTAGCCATGCTTGTTGCTGCGGATCGGTGACACCGAATTTTTCCGGTGAGGGTATCGCCATGCGCAAGCCTTCCGCATCGATGGTGCGGCGGCGCTCCAGCTGTACTTCCGGACTGAACAGCGACAGCGCCGATTGGCCATGTTGCGCGACCAGTGCATCCAGATAGATCAGTTGCTGCAGGCGATCCGGCATGCGGTCCGCGACGCCGGTAATCACCGGGCCCGCAAAGCTGTGACCGACCAGTACCACCTGCTGCAATTCTTCAGCCTCCACTACGTGGCTGATGTCATCGATGCAGGTGACCAGCCCGGTATCGGCGCGCAGCAGATGCGCGCGTTCGCCGAGGCCGGTCAGGGTCGGCGTGAACACGGTGTGCCCGTGCGCGCGCAGGCGCGCGGCGACGTCGCGCCAGCACCAGCCGCCATGCCATGCGCCGTGGACCAGAACGACATTCATTGCGCCTCCAAGGATGGCCAAAACCGATACAATGGGTTCATGGATCTTACCCTCACCGAACTCGAGCAGGCGATCAACTACTGGCGCCGCATACGCCCGTCCACCGGCGAGGAACATGCGTTGTCAGCCGAAGTGAATGCGCTTGCCGATGTCTATGCGCTGATGATTTTCCAGCGCGCTCGCCACTTCTCGCTGGAATCACTGCCGGCCGATGCGCGCGGGCTGATCGATGCCTGGCGCAAGACCGCCGAGGGCAACGCTGCCTGATCGGTCGATCTCGGTATCGCCTCCCGCCGTTCCTCGCTGACTTTCTCGCCGAGCCTCTCGCTGTCAGCCTCGCTGTCCCCCGGCTGTCCCTCTGGCTGTCCCCCTGGCTGTTCCGCGCCGCGGTTCCCGTCCCCGGCCGCCTTCAGTCTTGCCGGCGCGTCCCCCGCAGCGCGGGCTGCGCGACCACGCATTCATGAGGGTTACCGGGATCATTTGTTTTCCTAATGATAATTTGTTGTTGCGTCGCATCAAATATTTTGCTGCTCTGCACAAAATTTGATTGACACGTCGGCAGCAAGCCGTACAATCGGTTTTGTTGCGGCGCACAATGCGCTGCTCAAGCTAGCAATGAACCACTGAACCCGGGTACCCAGCCTCGAAGCGCACGGTACCAAACCCATGCCTCGAAAGGAGCACCACGATGTTTACCAATGCTGACCAACTGTCCAATGCCACCAAGGCCTCGATCGATGCACAACTGGCTGCCATGAGCGAGCTCGCCACCAAGGCGCTGCACAGCGTTGCCGAACTGGTCGAACTGAATCTGGCGACGGCGAAGGATTCGCTGGCGACCACCTCGGCTGCTGCGCAGCAAATGCTGGCGGCCAAGGATGCGCAGGACATCCTGAACCTGGGCTCGCAGCAAGCGCAGCCGAATGCCGAGAAAGCACTGGCCTATGGTCGCCACCTCGCATCGATCGCCACCAAGGCACAGGCCGACTTCACCAAAGCCACCGAAGCCCGCATCGCCGAGACCACGCAGCAAGTGAACAAGCTGATCGACGACCTCGCGAAGGCCGCACCGGCCGGTTCGGAAAACGCGATCGCTCTGCTGAAAACCAGCGTCGCCAATGCGAATGCCGCCTACGAGCAAGTGTCCAAGGCCAGCAAGCAGGCGATCGAAAACCTGGAAGAGAACTTCAATGAAGCCGCGAAGCATTTCACTGCGGCTGGCGACAAGCCGGCCAAGGCGAAGAAAGCGTCGTGAGTCGTTGAGTCGTTGACTCATTGATGCATAGCTCCGGGGCCCGACCATCCGTCGATGCCTCGCAAGTAGCAACACGATGACGGGCCGCGATGCGGCCCGTTGTCATTTACCGGCTGCAGGTCGGCTATGGGTCGGCGAGGTGGCCGCGTGCGCGCAGATGGATTGCGATACCGCCTCGGCCACGCGGATGCCATCGATGGCTGCCGACATGATGCCGCCGGCATAACCGGCACCTTCACCGGCCGGGTACAGGCCGCGGGTATTGATGCTCTGCAGGTCTTCGCCACGCCGTATGCGCACCGGTGACGACGTGCGCGTCTCGACGCCGGTCAGCAGCGCATCATGCATCGCAAAGCCCTGAATCTGCTTGTCGAATGCGGGTAAGGCTTCGCGTATCGCATCGATGGCATAGGCGGGCAGGCTGGGATTGAGATCGCCGAGGCTGACGCCCGGCTTGTACGACGGCAGCACGTCACCGAAGCTGCGGGATGCGCGGTTCGCAATGAAATCGCCGACCAGTTGTCCGGGCGCGTTGTAATTGCGGCCGCCGAGCTCATACGCGGTCGATTCCAGCGCACGCTGAAAATCGATGCCGGCCAGCGGCCCGCCCGGATAATCATCGGGCGTGATGCCGACCACGATACCGGCATTCGCATTGCGCTCGTTGCGTGAATACTGGCTCATGCCATTGGTGACGACGCGTCCAGTCTCGGAAGTGGCGGCGATCACCGTGCCGCCCGGGCACATGCAAAAGCTGTACACCGCACGGCCATTGCTCGCATGGTGTACCAGCTTGTAGTCTGCCGCGCCGAGGATGGGATTGCCGGCGAAACGCCCGAAACGGGCGCGATCGATCAGGGATTGCGGATGCTCGATGCGAAAGCCCACCGAGAAGGGCTTGGCATCCACATGCACACCGGCAGCCATCAGCATCTGGAAGGTATCGCGCGCGCTGTGCCCGATCGCCAGTACCGCATGGCGCGTAGGCAGCACATCGCCGTTCGACAGCGTCAGTGCGCGCAACTGTCCGTCCACGATCTGCATGCCATCGACCTTTTGCTCGAAGCGGAACTCGCCACCCAGGCTTTCGATGGTGTCGCGCATGATCTCGATCATCTTCACCAGCCGGAAGGTACCGATGTGAGGCTTGCTCACATACAGGATCTCGGGCGGCGCATCGGCTTTCACGAATTCCTGCAACACCTTGCGCCCGTAATGTTTCGGGTCGCTGACCTGGGTCCACAGTTTGCCGTCGGAGAAGGTGCCGGCGCCGCCTTCGCCGAACTGCACATTCGATTCGGGATGGAGTTCACGCTTGCGCCACAGGCCGAAGGTGTCCTTGGTGCGGTCACGCACTTTCTTGCCGCGCTCGACGATGATGGGCCGAAAACCTGCCTGCGCAAGAATCAGCGCCGCAAACAATCCGCACGGGCCGAAGCCGATCACGACCGGTCGCTCGTCCAGCTTCGCCGGTGCGTGAGCGACGAAGCGATACGTCATGTCCGGTGTCAGCGTGACCTTGGGCAGGCGGCCCGCCAGTGCGCGCGGCTCATCCTGCAGCTCGACATCGATGGTGTACACCAGCTGTATCGCCGACTTCTTGCGCGCATCATAGCCGCGACGAAACACGGTCATGCTGCGCAGCTCCGCAGGCGAGACCTGCAGCCGCGCGAGCACGGCTTCCGTCAGGGCCGGTTCCGGGTGATCGAGCGGGAGAGTGATGTCGGTGAGGCGAAGCATGCAGGCAGTACGGCAACAGGCGCGGGAAGGGCGCCATTGTACCGAATGCCCGCCACTGCAGCGGCCCGCTGCCGATACGGCAACGGCCGCTGACGGGTGGACTTATCGGCTGGTGCCGGAGGCACCCGATGCGCCACCGGACTCTTCCCCGGCACTCTTGCCCGACGACGACTCCGATGATGCCCCCGACGACGCACCGGATGAGGTTTCGCCGCTGCCGCTCTTGCCTTCGGACTGACTCTCGGTCTTGCCCTTGCCGCCGGCGCTGCCCGTGCCGCCGCCGCTCTTGCCTTCGGCCGTCGATTTCAGGTTGCGGGTCGTGTCCTTCGCCATTTGCTGGTGGCTCTCGACCACACTGAGGGTCTTGCTCGCATAGTTCTTCAGGTCGGTGTCTTCCGCTCGCGAACTCGCACGCTGCAGCAAGCGGTGGGTTTCCTTGTGCGCGCGCTCACCTGCCTGTTGCATGTACTGCCTGTCGAATTTATCGCCGCTGAGCGCTTGCAGCTTCTTTTCCATCGCCATGTGCTGCTTGTCGGGCTCGGTCGGCAGCGTCACGCCCTTGGCCTGGGCCAGCTGCTTCAGATCGTCGAGCGCCTTCGTGTGATCGTCGACCATTTTCTTCGCGAAGCTCTTTACCTCATCGCTTTGCGCCTTGTCCTGTGCGATCTTGCCGACGCTGATCTCGGCGAGATTGGATTCGGCGAGTTGCTTGAGCATGCGCTCGTCCGTCTGGGACACTTTCGCGCTGCCAGCGTCACTCGCCGCGCTGGCCGCACCGCCTTGTTTGGTGCTGGCGCCGCTGGACGCGCCCGAGGAGCTTTCCTTGCTCTGTGTCGCACTTGGCGCGTCGCCCTTGTCTTGCGGATGCACCGACAGCGAATGCACGAGGAAGGCCGTGCCCAGCAAGCCAAGCACAGCGGCGGCAATCTGGGATCTGAAATGGGGCGTGGGCATACGATTTTCTCCTTGGATCTTGGCAAGCGGAATGCCGCCCGCAGGGGTGAACAATCAGCCCCGCCCGCGTCGCAATTGGCATGCCAGACGCATCCTCAGCATCACAGCCCATCACGCCAGCAGTATCACGTGCTGCAACGGACAAAAATTACCGCGCGTCGGCAAAAACTACGCAGCCGGTTTCCGAACTGCATTTGCATGCGGACTAACTGCTTGTCTTGTGCCGGCGCTCATTGCCGCGATATCATCTCGCGCTTGACTTGCGGCATGCGCCGCACTCCGACTTCTTCTTCGCTCCTGCCCTGCACAACATGACATCAGCCTCATCTGCCGACCAGCGCTTGCTGTCGGATGCCCATATCAAGGTTCGCCATTCAAAAGTACATGGCAATGGCGTATTCGCCGCGCGCAAGATTCCGGCCGGCGCACGCATCATCGAATACCAGGGCAAGCGCATCAGCGAAAAGCAGGCCGAGAAGCGGTTCGGCCAGGATCCGGACAACCCGCATCACACCTTCTTCTTCAGCCTGGAAAGCGGCAAGCTGATCGACGGCGGCGATGATGGCAATGACGCACGCTGGATCAACCATTCGTGCGAACCGAACTGCGAAGCGCAGGAAGAGAAAGGCCGCGTGTACATCAGCGCGCTGCGCGACATCATGCGCGGCGAAGAGCTGAACTATGACTACGGGCTCGTGATCGACGAGAAGATGAGCAAGGCGCTGAAGAAGGCCTATGCCTGCCGCTGTGGCAGCGAAGCGTGCCGCGGCACCATGCTGGCAGTGAAGAAAAAGAAAAAGAAGAAGGCGGCAAAAAAAGCCGACAGCGCGCGCAACCGCAAGGCCGAGGGCAAGGGCAAGGCCAAGGCCAAAGACAAACCGAAGTCGCGCGACAAGAAGGAAAAGAAAAAGACTGACAAGAAGACTGACAAGAAGACCGACAAGCAAGCCGCTTGAATGCCGCACCCGCGGCGACAGCCAGAATCCGGCTGCCGCGAGTGCGGCGCATCAGGTCTTACCAGCGCGATACATCCTCACGTGCGAGGTCGAGGAATTCGGTGCGCATCGCGAGGTTGTGCTGCAATTCGCCCAGCATCGCCGACGTCACGGTCTCTTCGCCGGCTGTCTTGATGCCGCGGCTCTCCATGCACAGGTGACGGCAACGCACTGTCACGCCGACGGCGCGCGGCTCCAGCACCTCCATCAAGGCATTCGCCACTTGCATCGTCAAGCGCTCCTGCACTTGCAGGCGTTTGGAAAAACATTCCATCAAACGGGTCAGCTTGGACAAACCGACGATTTTCCCGTTGGGCAAATAGCCTATGACGGCGCGGCCGAAGAACGGTGCCAGATGGTGTTCGCAATGGCTGTACACGGGAATGTTGCGCACCACGATCAGCTCGTTGTAATGCTCGGCGCCATCTTCGAACGCCTTCATGACTTCGGCCGGGTTTTGCTGGTAACCCGAGGTCCAGTGCTTCCAGGCCTTGGCCACACGCGCCGGCGTCTCGATCAGGCCGGGACGGTTCGGGTCTTCACCTATGCTGGCGAGGAAGCGGCGCCAATCGTGCTCATTGAATTCTTCGGACATGGGGCTTCCTGTGTTGATTATCGGTGGGGGGAAGGAGAGGAATGGGGCCAGTACGTGTAGTGCACTGGCTCAACATGGATTCATCGTACCCGAAATCCTTGCTGGCTTCAGGCGGCGGCCAAAGTGCGAAAGCCGGGTCGGCTCGACCGGTGCAAGCGACAGCGTGTCTGACTTTGCTGTCGACACATGCTCAGACGCTGGCTCCGATGCCCGCAAACCTGCACGAAAAACCTGTCACAGACGGTTCCGAAAGTTCGCTCTTCGGTTATGCTTGCCTTTCCATACATCAGCCGTACTTCAATATCTGCACTTCAGCAACCGGCTCCAGAGCGCCGGACCTCACTACCTTCAACACCTGTACCTCGGAGACTGTTTCAGCAATGACTATCCTGCACAGACACATCGTGATGGCCATGTCCATCGCACTGTTGTCGACCGCCTCACTGGCTGCCCCTTTTGCTTATGTTCCGAATGAGAAATCGGGCACCTTGTCCGTGATCGATACCGAAACCGATACCGTGGTTGCGGAAATCAAGGCGGGCGACAAGCCGCGCGGTCTCGCGGCCTCCAAGGATGGCAAGTTCGTTTATGTCAGCGACCAGCCGCACAACGCGCTGGTAGTGGTGGACATCGAGAAGCGCGAAGCGACCGGCGTGATCGAGCTCGGCGAGTCACCGGAAGGCGTGTCGATCTCGCCGGACGGCAAATGGGTGGCGGCGGCGTCTGAAATCAGTAATGCCGTGAACTTCATCGACACCAGCACCGGCAAGAAAGCCTATGCGGTGAAGACACGTGGCAAGAACCCGGAGCATGCGGTGTTCAGCCCGGATGGCAAGCTGATGATGGTGTCAGCCGAAGAAGCGGACAGCGTCGATATCATCGACGTGAAGAAGCGCAAGCAGATCGGCTCGGTCAAAGTCGGTGACCGTCCGCGCGGTATCGCTTTCCGCCCGGATGGCAAGGTCGCCTATGTGGCTTGTGAAATCGCCAGCATGGTGTATGCGATCGATGTCGCAAAGCGCAAGGTAATCGCCCAGATCAAGACCGGTAACTTTGCGAATGGCGTGGCGATGGCACCAGACGGCAGCCGCGTCTTCATTTCGAACGGCAAGGATGGCACGGTGTCGGCGATTAACACGGTCGACAACACGATCATCGCCACTATCCCGGTCGGCAAACGCCCGTGGAACATGGCGATCACGCCGGATGGCAAGAAGCTGTATGTTGCGAATGGCCGCTCGAATTCGGTGACGGTGATTGATGCGCTGGAATTGAAGCCGATCACCGATATTCCGGTCGGTGAGCTGCCTTGGGGAGTGGTGATACAGTAAGCACCGGTATGTGGTGTGCAGTACTGATACATGACTGCGGCAGCGCTGCCGCAGTGCAGCGATAAACAGACCGAACAGACCGGCTGTCGGGCCCGTACCGCAGCCGGTTTTTATGCGCCCGGTAGTGCTAAAGTTTGGTGGCTTTCGGGAAATTTCCGGGGGTCCGTCCAAAGTGTTACTGATGAAAAATTTTCACTTGTAACACGTTATAAGCAAGTCCTATAGTCCAGAGCCCCACTAGCAATATGGCGGTATTTTCATTGCAAAGCTTGTAAAAATTTTAATGAAAATTCTGTCAGGGTCACTGAGCATTTCGTTGTTTTGTCAATAAAAACCAATCGGAGATTAAATTGGCCAAATCCCCTGTTTTTGTGAAGAGCGTCCTCGCATCGGCTTTGCTGATCGCTTTCTCGGCACCGAGCTTCGCCAAAGATGAAAATCTGGAAAAGATCTCGGCGTTCAAGAACACCAACACCCCGATCGACATCCCGACCGTGCCGCAAACCGGCGCCAACGTCGAGAAGCTGAAGGCCAACCTGAAGCGCATCAAGATGCCGGAAGGCTTCAAGATCGAACTGTACGCTGTCGTTCCTGACGCGCGTTACATGGCCGTTGCTCCGTCGACCAACATGCTGTTCGTCGGCACCCGCAAGACCACCGTCTGGGCAGTCACCGACCGTAACGGCGACATGACCGCTGACGAAGTCAAGCCTTTCGCTCCGTCGATCAAGTTCAAGAACCCGAACGGCGTCTGCTGGACCAAGGACGGCTTCCTGATCGTCGTCGAGTCGAACCGCGTGCTGAATTTCCCGGCTGCTGAGTACTTCTACGAAGGTCCGGACGTTGCGGTCATCACCGCAGTGCCGGAAGGCGGCCTGATCCCGGTTGAAGAGCAGTCGTTCAACCACACCGGCCGTACCTGCAAAGTTGCCGACGACGGCAAGCTGTACGTGACCCTGGGCCAGCCGTACAACGTGCAGCCGAAGGACAAGATCGACCTGTACAACAAGACCGGTATCGGTGGCGTGATCCGCCTGAACCCGTTCGACGGCTCGGGCAAGGAAGTCTATGCAATCGGCATGCGTAACCCGGCCGGCATGGACATCAACCCGAAGGACAAGACCATCTGGACCACCGACAACCAGGTTGACGGTCTGGGCGACGACGTCCCGCCGGGCGAACTGAACCGCATCACCAAGGCAGGTCAGCACTTCGGCTTCCCGTTCTACAACGGCAAGTTCAAGGTCGCAGGCTCGCCGGCAGCTCCGGATCTGAAGGATCTGAAAGAGCCGGCAGGCATGATCTTCCCGCAAGTCGAGTTCCCGGCTCACCAGGCTCAGCTCGGCATGACCTTCTACACCGGCAAGGCATTCCCGAAGAAGTATCAGGGCGGCATCTTCGTCGCATCGCACGGTTCGTGGAACCGCACGGTGCCGAGCGGCTACCTGATCAACTACGTGCCGCTGAATGCTGACGGCACCGCCGGCAAGGCAGAAGTCTTCGCAGAAGGCTTCCTGGATCCGGAAACCAAGCGCGCCTTCGGCCGCCCGGTTGACGTGGCCAACCTGCCGGATGGCTCGATCCTGGTCTCCGACGACTACGCTGGCGCGATCTATCGCATCAGCTACTCGGCGAACTGATCTGAGTTGAGATCTCGGTAAAGGCGGGCCTCGCGGCCCGCTGGCACCGAAGCTGAATCGCCCGCCCCGGGTCACCGCGGCGGGCGATTTTTATTTTTGCTCAGCAGTAACAAATGCTTTGCACAGGCATACGCATGGCGTGCTGCATGCGTCGATATTTTTCATCTGCACGCGTCGTGATGCAGCCGGCATCACACGCATGCGCCGCGTTTGATGTATCTTCGCGGTGGCCGGATCGCGGCGCTCTGTTAACCGTGACCGGCTCACTTGTTTACCCGATCCTCTTATTGATTTTCCGAGTGTCCCGATGAAATCCGTTTCCCTGATCGCTGCCGGCCTGCTGTGCGCCGGCCTCACCACCACCGTCCTGGCTGCCGACAAACTCGACGCCGGCGCCAAAGTCGCACAGAGCTGCATGATGTGCCACGGCGATAACGGACTGTCGACGATGCCCGGCACGCCGTCGCTGGCCGGCCAGTCCGAAATTTATCTCGCTAGCCAGCTGCGCCAGTTCCGTGATGGCAAGCGCCACAATGAAGTCATGAACGTGATCGCCAAGCCGATGTCGGATGCCGATATCGATAACGTGTCCGCATGGTTCTCGAAGATTGAAATCGAGATCAAGAAGCGCTGATCAATACAGCCGATAAACCGTCGATCGCAAGCGCATCGACATAAAAAAAGCCTGATCGATGATCAGGCTTTTTTGTTTGCGGATGCGGCCTTGCTCAATATTCAGGATTCGCCCGCCAACACCTTTTTCACGGCCAGGTGACCGCCTTCATCGGCGATATCCAAAGCGGTTTTGCCGCGATTATCCTTGAGCGTATTATCCGCCCCCGCATTCAGCAGGAAGCGCACCGTCTTGTCATGGCCCTGGCCGGCCGCCCACATCAGCACCGTCAATTCATTCGGATAGCGCGCGTTGATGTCGACCCCCGCCTTCAGCAAGCGTGCCACCACCTCGGTATGGCCGTTGGCGGCAGCGTAGACGATCGCTGTTTTCTTTTGCTGGTCGGCCGCATGAACATCGACGCCCAGGCCCAGCAAGCGGTTGACCATCGTCAGGTCGCCATTGAACGCGGCCACCATCAGCGGCGTGACCTTCGCAGTGCTGTTGATCTGCACATTGGCGCCACGGTCGAGCAGCCAGTTTGCGATATCGGACTTGCCGCCCTTGATTGCCATCACCAGCAGGCTTTCGCCGATGCGGTTGCGGGAATTCAGGTTGGCGCCGTGCTGCTCGACCAGCTCTTGCAGACGCGGCAAATTGCCTGCACGAACAGCCGCCAGACTTTGCTGATGCGGGTTGTCCACAGACTCCGCGTATGCTGCGGCGCAAAAAAACAAGGCGGCTGACAGGCCTGCAAGGTGCGCGATTAATTTCATGAAAAAAACCTTGTTGGGTTGATCTTTTTTATTGCCAATAAGTTGAACAGGGAATACGATCAGCGGGCGCAATAATACGGTCTTTTTTATTGCGGTCAATAACAAAGTCCGCGCGAACTGACGTTCTACAAGACGGCCGAAGATCAGTGGTGTGACCCTACCGGAACACATCAGCATCCCGGGTTCGCTGGATGATACTGAGACTTAAAACCCACTAAGAGAGGAAGCACAATGGCTCTGAACAAGATGCTGAAGACGCTTGCCGCTACCAGCCTGGTTGTTGCAGGCTCGGCTTACGCGCAAGAACCGATCGCCGGCGCTGGCATCAAGCCGATCGCAATGCCGAACGTCGGCAATGTGTCGCAATCGATGCTGAACAACGCGATCAAGGATAGCAAGAACTGGCTGCACCCGAACGGCAGCTACGAGCAGACCCGTCATTACCCGGCTGCACAGATCAACACCGGTAACGTTGCGAAGCTGCGTCCGGCATTCGTGTTCCAGACCGGCATCGTCGAGTCGATGGAAACCGCACCGATCGTCGCCAACGGCGTGATGTACGTGACCACCTCGTACAACCACGTATACGCGATCAACGCGACCACGGGTGAGCAATACTGGCACTTCAAGCACAAGATCGGCCCGGTGTCGACCTACTGCTGCGGCCCGAACAATAAGGGTGTCGCGATCGCTGACGGCAAGCTCTTCATGGGCACGCTGGATGCGAAGCTGGTCGCCCTCGATGCGAAGAGCGGCAAGCTGCTGTGGGAAACCCAGATCGCTGATCCGGAACTCGGCTACAGCGAAACGATGGCCCCGGCTGTCGTCAACGGCAAGGTGCTGATCGGCACCAACGGTGGCGAATACGGCGTGCGCGGCTTCGTGAAGGCCTACGATGCAAACTCGGGCAAGCTGGCGTGGACCTTCCACACCATCCCGGAAAAAGGTCACGAAGGTGTGTGGGCAGAGAACGATGCCACCGGCCGCAACATGAAGCGTGACATCGCTGCAGAAAAGGCAGCGCTGGCCAAGAACGGCGGCGACTTCTACAAGACCCTGGGTGGCGGTGTGTGGATGACCCCGGCAGTGGACATCAACACCAAGACCGTGTTCTTCGTCGTCGGCAACCCGTCGCCTGACCTGTACGGTGCAGAGCGTCCGGGCGACAACCTGTACACCGACTCGATCGTGGCAGTGGACCTCGAGACCGGCAAGTACAAGTGGCACTACCAGTATGTCGCACACGACGTGTGGGATCTGGACGCTGTGTCCCCGCCGATCCTGGTGGACGTGAAGGACAAGAACGGCAAGATGATCCCGGGCGTCATCCATGGCGGCAAGACCGGTCACATCTACGTTCATGATCGCTCGAACGGCAACCTGATCCGCTTCTCGGATCCGATGGTGTCGCAAGAAGGCCTGTGGACCCTGCCGACCAAAGAAGGCGCACGCATGTCGCTGGGCGCGAACGGTGGCGTCGAATGGTCGCCGATGGCTGTGAACCCGCAGCTGCGTCTGGCTTACGCGGTGAACCTCGAGCAGCCGATGACCTACCACGTTGAAGCAGCTGCCTACCCGGGCGGCAAGCTGTGGCTGGGTGGCGCGTTCAAGAACATCCCGGGCGAAGAGCAGTTCGGTAATGTCGCCGCAGTGAACATCGATACCGGCAAGGTGGTGTGGAAAGCACGTACCGACCAGCCGATGATTGGTGGCGCACTGTCGACGGCCGGCAACCTGGTGTTCGCGGGCGAAGGCAATGGCTGGTTCAAGGCCTATGACGCACGTACCGGCAAGGTGCTGTGGCAGTACCAGTGCGGCGCTGGCGTGAATGCTCCGCCGACCTCGTACACGGTCAACGGCAAGCAGTACATCGCCGTGGCTGCCGGTGGCAACACCCAGCTCGACTTCAAGCGCGGTAACAGCGTGTTCGTGTTCTCGCTATAATTCGACCTGCGCAGTAAACAGGGGGGCTGCCTGAGGGCAGCCCCCTTGTCATTTCCACCCAGATCGTTAAGGTTTCGTCATGAAATTTCGTTTGTTTGTGACTGCATTGATCGCTCTTGCCTCCGTGTGCGTCAGCGCACAGGCGCAAGACATCGAGGCAGGCAAGAAAAAGGCCGAGGCATGCGTCGCTTGCCATGGACCGAATGGCAATTCGCAAGCGGGTGCTTTCCCGACCCTCGCCGGCCAGACTGCGCGCTACATCTATATCCAGCTGAAGGATTACAAGGAAGGTCGCCGCAAGAACCCGATGATGTCGGCCATTGCCCAAGGCCTCGAAAAGCAGGACATGCATGACCTGGCAGCGTACTTCGCCGCACAAAAGCAGCAGCGCACCGGCTTCAAGGCCGACCCGGTGAAAGTCACCGCCGGCGCGAAGAAGGCCGAGGAATCACTGTGCTCGATGTGCCATCTGGGCGGCATGGCCGGCCAGAACGAAGTGCCGCGCCTCGCAGGCCAGCACCCGGAGTACATCATCACGCAGCTGAAGAATTTCAAGGCACGTGAACGCACCAACGATGCAGGCAACATGACCAGCCTTGCGCAAACCCTGTCCGAAGAAGACATGGAAAACCTCGCGCACTGGATCTCGAACCTGTATTGATCGGCGCGCCGCTGCGCCGGCGCACCGTCTGCAGCACAGCAAAGAGCCGGCACATGCCGGCTCTTTGTCATTGCAGGGTCAGTATCCCGAACCTGCGTTCAGAACACATCCTTGTGCATCGCGTTCAGGATGGCTTCGATCGCCGGATGCTTGATCTTGCGCTCGTTCGAGATTGCATAGATCTGCTCGCGCACCTGCTTCATTGCACCGACCGGCACTGCACCGAACTGTTCGAGCACATCCTTCTCCAGCACCGTCGGCGCCGGGAACAGGCCACGGCCGGCGCGGCCGAAGGTATGCAGCAGCGCATTGTCATCGAACTCGCCAATGATTTCCGGATGCAGGTCATGCGACTCGAGCCAGTGATCGATACGGCCACGGACGGCATTGTTACGGGTCGGCAGCAGCAACGGCGCCGCGTTCAGGCTCTTCGGGAAATCCTTGCTGTAACGCGCCGCCAGCTCAGGTATCGCGAACAGGCTGATCTGCGTCTCGCCCAGCAAATGACTGAACACGCGCAATGACGAACCCGGCGGCACCGGCCGATCGGTCAGCATCACGTCCAGCTTGTGCACCGACAGCTTGCCGAGCAGGGACTCGAACTGCTCTTCGTAGCAGATCAGCCGCACCCGCTGCGGCAGCGCCAGTGCCGCATCCAGCAGTCGCGATGCGATCAGCTTGGGCAGGGAATCGGAGATGCCGACAGTCAGTCGCATCACATGTTCGACTTCGGCATCGGCCAGCGCCTCCTGCAGCTGCTCGCCAAGCAGGAAGATCTGGTCGGCGTAGCGCAGCGCGATCTGGCCCGCCTCGGTCAGCACCAGCCGCCGCCCCTGGGGCTTGAACAATGCCTTGCCGACCGCCTGCTCGAGCAGCGCCAGCTGCGCGCTGATGGTCTGTATGGCCAGGCCCAGCCGTTCGGCTGCGCGCGTCACGCTGCCTTCCTTGGCAACGACCCAGAAATAGTGCAAATGGCGAAAGTTCAGGCTCAAGGGGTTTCCTTCCGAATTATCGAACCAACCCTCCAATTATGAATGGAAAAGCGAGAGGGCGTCGGCGCCGGAAACACGCCGGGCGACGGTTACAATCGGGCTTTTCTTTCATCCTCTTCGAAAGGCTTTTCCATGCTCGAGCTGCTCGCTGACCCGCAGGTATGGATCGCGCTGGCAACCCTGACCGCGCTCGAGCTGGTGCTCGGCATCGACAACATCATTTTCATTTCCATCCTGGTCGACAAGCTGCCCAAGCATCAGCAAGAGATCGCACGCCGCATCGGCCTGTTTGCGGCCATGTTCATGCGCATCGGCCTGCTGCTGACGCTGGCGTGGATCGTCGGCCTGAAAGAACCGATGCTGACCGTGTTCGGACAGTCGTTCTCCGGCCGCGATCTGGTGCTGCTGGGCGGCGGCCTGTTCTTGCTGTGGAAGAGCGTCGGCGAAATTCACCAGACGCTCGAAGGCGCGCATGAAAGCAGCGCGCCCGGCGCAGCCAAGGCGGCCTTTGCATCCGTGATCACGCAGATCATGCTGATCGACATCGTGTTCTCGCTGGATTCCATCATCACCGCGGTCGGCATGGTCGAGCAGGTCGAAGTGATGGTGACGGCGGTGGTGCTGTCAGTCGGTCTGATGATGGGCTTTGCCGGCGCGATCGGCCGCTTCGTGTCCAACCACCCGACGATCAAGATGCTGGCGCTGGCCTTCCTGGTCGCAATTGGCGTGGTGCTGATTGCGGAATCCTTCGGCACCCATGTGCCCAAGGGCTACATCTATTCGGCGATGGCATTCTCGGTGGTGGTGGAGATGCTCAACATCCGGCTGCGCCGGCGCTCGACCCGACCGGCCGAGCTGGTCGCGTCGCTGGCCGAGGACAACGACGAAACGCGCAGGGAAGCAGGCAAGTAAGCCGACAAACAAGCCGACAGACAAGCCGGCAAGGCAGCGGCCGGCACGACATCAGCGATGCTCGCCGCTTGCATGCGCGCTGCACTATCGCGTGTTGCCGCGCGCTGACGCGGGCTATGATGGCCGGCCCCGTCGCCTGCGCAACCTGCGGCGGCTGCGACGGTCGAAGCAGCCATTCATACCCGGATTGGGGAGGACGTGATGCGTGTCGATCTTTATCGTCGTCCGGAGCAGGGCGACCAGTATTCCTACCTCGTGGTCCTGTCCGGCAAGCCGATACCTGAAGAAGCGAACAATACCGACTGGCAGATCGCCGAGCAGGGTATGGAAGTCTCCGACGAAGAGCATTCACTGCCGCAATTCGCGATTGATGAACCGTTTGCGCAGATCGACAGCAAGGGTTACGCGATCACCAGCTATAACCGGCTGCAGCAGTCGCGCGGCTGACGCCGCGGGCGCACGCCACCCACCTGACGGCGCGCGGAAGGGTATGTCGATACGGTGGGCGCCGATGCTGCGTCAGACCAGCCCGGCATCTGCCAGCTCGGTCTTGATGTACGCATAGAACACCGGGGCTGCCACCACCCCCGGAATGCCGAACAGGGATTCCATCGCCAGCATCGCTGCCAGTAACTCCCATGCACGCGCATTGATCTGTGTGCCGATGATCTTCGCGTTCAGGAAATACTCGAGCTTGTGGATCGCGACCAGGAAGGTCAGTGCTGCCAGCGCCACCGACAATGAATGTGACAGGCCGACGATCACGATCACGGTATTCGAGATCAGGTTGCCGAGCACGGGCAGCAAGCCGGCGACAAAGGTCACCGCAATCATGGTCTTCACCAGCGGCAGATGTATGCCGGCCAGCGGCAGTGCGACCGCCAGGAACAGGCCAGTGAACACTGCATTGATCGCAGCAATCCGGACCTGTGCAAACACGATTTGCCGGAATGCGATGTGCAGGTTCGCGATACGCCGGTGCAGTGCCGCCGCCAGCGGCTTGAAGTGATGGACCTGCGTGGTGTCGTACAGCGCTGCCATCGCGCCGATCACCATCCCCACCAGCAGGTGCACGATCACGCGGCCCGTCTGCTGGCCGAGTTGGGTGGCTTGTCCCGCATGCTCGCGCATCCATTCGGTCAGGGTTTGCTGCAGTGCCTCGGCGCTGTCGGGCAGATAGGCGGCCAGCCACGGCGGTACCTGTCGGCGCGCCTGGTCGAGCAGATCGGCCAGCTTTTTCAGCAGCACCGGCAAGCTGCCGGCGTCGGACAGAAAGAAATTGATTGCGCTCCAGATCAGCAATGTCAGCGCGAGCACGATCACCGAGCCCAGCGTTGCCACCGCCACCAGCCGCGCGCCATGGCTGCTGAACACACGGCCCAGCTTTGGCGCGAGCAAGTGCACCAGTGCATACACCAGCAAGCCCGAGTACAGCGCGGCCAGCAAGCCACCCGTCATCACCAGCAGCAGTGAGGCGGCCGCCAGCAGCCAGGAAGCGATCTCGGGGGCAGAAGCGCGTCGGATTGCGGACATCGTCAGGTCTCGGTTTCTGGGTGATCAGGGTTCGCACGACAAACGGAGCGCAAAAGCAGGGCGCAAAAAAAGCCGCTCGCCTGTCGACGAGCGGCTCACGCTGCGGCGATGGTCGCAGTTTACGCGACGATGCAACCGCGAGACATCAAGCTTGATCTCAAGACTGTTGCAAGCCTGCGAGCAGCCAGCCACCCTGGCCCGATACCGGCTTGGTCAGCACCCAGATTTCGCTGAACGGCTCGGTCGGCGCATGGTCGGCTTCACGGATCATGCCGTGGAAGCGCACGCTGGCCACATACTCGTGCTGCGTGGTCTCGATGCCCAGCAGCTCTGCATCCAGCGACACCACATCGGTCACGTTGGCGCTGGCGCCACGCTCGGTCAGCTGCATCTTCAGTTCGCCAAACATTTCCGGCGTCGTGAATTCGCGAATGTCGTTCGTATCGGCACGGTCCCACGCAGCCTGCATGCGGATGAAGTTGCTCTTCGCATGGCGCAGGAAGCCCGTGGTGTCGAAGTCAGCCGGCACGCCCTGTGCGACGCCAGCGGCACCGATGGCACCGGCACCGCTCGAACCACCGAGGTTGGCACCGATTTCCGGCGTCATGTTGCGTGCGAGCGGACGATCGTCATGCGCGGAGGCCATGCCCAAGTCCGGTTGCGCTGCACCGGCATACGCGGGACGCGCGTCATCCGGACCGGCCTTCTTGCGCGCCAGCATACGGAACAGCATCATCGCGGCGAACGCGAACAATGCAATCATCAACACCGTGGCAATCATGCTTGCGAATTCGCCGCCGAGGCCGAAGTGCGACAGCAGTGCGCCCAGGCCCAGACCCAGCAACGCGCCACCCAGGATGCCCTTCCACGGGCTCGACGGTGCCGGCGCGGCCGGCTGTGCGGGACGCGGTGCAGCCGCCGCCTGATTGGTGTTTTGCATCGGTGCCGGCTTGCTGAACGTCGGCGATGATTTACCGAACGAGCCGCCGCCACCCAGACGCTTGGCTTCGGCGCTGGACACGACGACCGTGACGCCCAGGACGGCGATCATCAATGCGGTCCAAAACTTTTTCATAAATCCTCCAGATTCGACTCGGCGCGAAATCACGTCCGCACCACACGTTGATGCAGGCGTGATTGTATGCCCAGGACGCCGCCTGAAAAACAGAATCTGCGTTGAAATTAATTCTGAATAAACCGAAGTCGCTGCCCCAAGAGTCCGACGGTGTCGTGACCGCCCCCGGGACAGCGTGACCCCCGGCATGGCCGTCAGCCAGCGCCCCACGCGTTGAATCACATTTGACTCAGCACGCGACCATCAAATTCCTGCGAACCACCGACCCGGCCGGACACTCTGTCAGAACGTCTGCCGCATGGGGCGGTGCGCAAGCGCCCTGACCGGGCCGGCACCGCGCCGGCCCCGGGGTAGCGACAGCTCAACCCGGCCGCGATACAAATGAATTTTGCTATCGCACATAACAAACCTCATAGGTTGAAGCTATGTGATCGATCAGAACTATCAAATTCACGAATTAATAGTCCACGTCTATGATCCGTTCCGTGGCAGCTGCTTTCACACCTGCCAAATCCGTCATCAAGGCTTTTTCAGATATTTACCACCACGACTCAACCAAGGAGATCCGCATGTCCCTCGTGAATACCACCATCAAGCCGTTCAAGACCACCGCTTACCAGAATGGCAAATTCGTTGAAGTCAGCGACGCCGACCTGAAAGGCAAGTGGTCCGTCGTGTTCTTCTACCCGGCCGACTTCACCTTTGTGTGCCCGACCGAGCTGGGCGACCTGGCCGACAACTACGACACCTTCAAGTCACTGGGCGTGGAAATCTACGCCGTGTCGACCGACACCCATTTCTCGCACAAGGCCTGGCATGACACATCGGACACTATCGGCAAGATCAAGTACCCGATGCTGGGCGACCCGACCGGTGCCATCACCCGCAACTTCGACGTGATGATCGAAGAAGCCGGCCTCGCACTGCGCGGCACCTTCGTGATCAACCCGCAAGGCCAGATCAAGCTGTGCGAAATCCATGACGACGGGATCGGCCGCGATGCAAAGGAACTGCTGCGCAAGGTGCAGGCAGCGCAATACGTCGCCGCCAACCCGGGCCAGGTGTGCCCGGCCAAGTGGACACCGGGTGCCGAAACCCTGGCGCCGTCGCTGGACCTGGTCGGCAAGATCTGATTGCTGACTGCAATGTGCAATAGCCAACGCTGAGTGCAAAACGGGCGCCGTGCTTGCGCGGCGCCCGCCAACCCCGAGAGAGACCATCATGCTGGACGCCGCCATCAAGAATCAATTGCAAGCCTACCTCGGCAAAGTGAGCCACGATGTCGAGATCATTGCATCGCTGGATGACAGCGAAAAATCGCAGGAAATGCGCGCAATGCTGCAGGACATCGCGTCGTTGTCGCCACGCCTGTCGTATGTCGAGCGCAATGACGATCAGGAACGCAAGCCTTCGTTCGCGCTGAACCGCAAGGGCAGCCAGATGGGCATGCGCTTTGCCGGCATACCGATGGGCCATGAATTCACGTCGCTGGTACTGGCGCTGCTGCAAGTCGGCGGCCATCCGCCGAAGGCCAGCGATGAGGTACTCGAACAGATACGCCAGCTCGATGGCCGCTTCCATTTCGAGACCTACATCTCGCTGTCCTGCCAGAACTGCCCGGAAGTCGTGCAGGCACTGAACCTGATGGCGGTGATCAATCCGAACATCACGCACGTGATGATCGATGGTGCACTGTTCCAGGATGAAGTGAACGCACGCCAGATCATGGCGGTACCGACCATCAGGCTGAACGGCGAAAAATTCGGCCAGGGCCGCATGGAGCTCGAAGAGATCCTCGCGAAGCTCGACACCGGCGCCGCCGTGCGTGAGGCTGCAAAGCTCGCGCAAAAAGAAGTATTCGACCTGCTGGTGGTCGGCGGCGGTCCGGCCGGCTCGGCCGCGGCGATCTATGCGGCGCGCAAGGGCATCCGTACCGGCGTGGTTGCCGAGCGTTTCGGTGGCCAGGTGCTGGACACGATGGGCATCGAGAACTTCATTTCGGTGAAAGAGACCGAAGGCCCGAAGCTGGTCGCAGCACTGGAGCAGCATGTGAAGTCGTATGAGGTCGATGTGATGAACCTGCAGCGCGCCTCCGCACTGGTCCCGGGCGACGTGATCGAAGTGAAGCTCGAGAGCGGCGCCAGCCTGAAGGCCAAATCCGTCGTGATCGCGACCGGCGCGCGCTGGCGCGAGCTGAACGTGCCGGGCGAAAAGGAATATCGCAACAAGGGCGTCGCCTACTGCCCGCATTGCGATGGTCCGCTGTTCAAGGGCAAACGTGTGTCCGTGGTCGGTGGCGGCAACTCCGGCGTCGAAGCGGCGATCGATCTCGCCGGCATCGTCGGCCATGTGACGCTGCTCGAGTTCGACGCGAAGCTGCGTGCCGATGAAGTGTTGCAGCGCAAGCTGCGCAGCCTGCCGAACGTGACCGTGATCACCGACGCGCAGACCACCGAAGTAACCGGCGACGGCAGCAAGGTCAATGGCATGCGCTACACCGACCGCAAGACGGGCGAATCGAAGTCCATTGAACTCGAAGGCATCTTCGTGCAGATTGGCTTGCTGCCGAACACCGACTGGCTGAAGGGCACGGTCGCGCTGTCGAACCGCGGCGAGATCGAAGTGGATGCAAAGGGCCAGACCTCGGTGCCCGGCGTGTTCGCAGCCGGTGATGTGACGACGGTACCCTACAAGCAGATCATCATCGCCATGGGCGAGGGCTCGAAAGCGGCACTGAGCGCATTCGATCACCTGATCCGCACGTCGGCACCCGAAGAAGAAGCGGTGAAACTGGCGGCGTAAAAAAAACGCCGGCTTGTGGCCGGCGTTCTCGGAATGACGGGCGGATCAGGCGCCCGTCACTTCCTTCTTGAACTTCAGACGCCATGCATGCAGCAGCGGCTCGGTGTAACCGGCCGGTTGCTCGAGGCCCTTGAACACCAGGTCGCTGGCCGCCTGGAACGCATACGAGCCGGCGAGGTTGTCGGCCATCGGGCGGTACAGCGGGTCGCCGGCGTTCTGGCCATCGACCACCTCTGCCATCCGCGCCAGCGTCTCTTCGACTTGCGCTTTGCTCACGACGCCGTGCAGCAGCCAGTTCGCAATGTGCTGGCTGGAGATACGCAGCGTTGCACGGTCTTCCATCAGGCCGACGTTATGAATGTCGGGCACCTTCGAGCAACCGACGCCTTGCTCAACCCAGCGCACCACATAACCGAGGATGCCCTGCGCATTGTTGTCGAGCTCTTGCTGAATGTCGGCAGCGCTCCAGCTCGGATCTTTTGCGACCGGGATCATCAGCAGTTCATCACGCAGTTTGCGCAGCTCGGCAGCGGCATCGACCTTTTCCAGTTCCTGCTGGATCGCGAACACGTCCACCGCGTGGTAGTGCAGCGCATGCAGCGTGGCGGCGGTCGGCGAAGGCACCCACGCGGTGTTGGCACCGGCTTTCGGGTGGCCGATCTTTTGCTCGAGCATCGCTGCCATCATGTCCGGCATGGCCCACATGCCCTTGCCGATCTGGCCGCGACCGCGCATGCCCGACGACAGGCCGTTCAGCACATTGCTGCGCTCGTACGCGGACAACCAGGTCGAGGTCTTCATGTCGCCCTTGCGCAGCATTGCGCCCGCGGTCATCGATGAATGCATCTCGTCGCCGGTACGGTCGAGGAAGCCGGTATTGATGAATGCGACGCGCGACGCTGCTTCCTTCAGGCAGGCCTTCAGGTTGGTCGAGGTGCGGCGCTCTTCATCCATGATGCCGAGCTTCACGGTGTTTTCCGCCAGGCCCAGCATCTGCTCGACACGACCGAACAGCTCGACCGCGAACGCGACTTCCTTCGGGCCGTGCATCTTCGGCTTCACGATGTAGACCGAGCCGGTGCGGGTATTGCCGATCGCCTGCGACGCCGGGCGCTTCAGGTCATGCAGCGCAATGGTGGTGGTGACGACGGCATCGAGTATGCCTTCCGGGATCTCCTTGCCATCGGCTTGCAGGATCGCCGGATTGGTCATCAGATGACCGACATTGCGCAGGAACAGCAGCGAACGGCCATGCAGCTTCACCGGCTGGCCATGGGCGCCGGTGTATTCACGGTCAGCGTTCAGCGTACGCTCGAAGCTCTTGCCGCCTTTGCTGACGGTTTCGACCAGCGTGCCTTTCAGGATGCCGAGCCAGTTTTCATACGCGACGACCTTGTCTTCGCCATCCACCACGGTCACCGAATCTTCGAGATCGAGAATTGTCGACAGCGCGGATTCGATCACGACATCGGCGATGCCGGCGGCGTCATCCTTGCCGATCGGGGTGCTGCGGTCGATACGGATGTCGATGTGCAGGCCATTGTTCTTCAGCAGTACCGACGACGGTGCAGCAGCATCGCCCTGGTAGCCAATGAATTTCGCCGCGTCTTTCAGGCCGGTGCTGCTGCCATCTTTCAGCGTGACGACCAGCTTGCCGCCGTCCAGCTTGTATGCCGTCGCATCGGCATGCGAGCCTTGTGCGAGCGGCACGGACTGGTCGAGGAAGTTGCGCACGAAGGCAACCACTTTGGCACCGCGCACCGGGTTGTAAGCTCCGGCGCGGGTCGCGCCATCGGCTTCGGAGATCACGTCGGTGCCGTACAGTGCGTCATACAGCGAGCCCCAGCGCGCATTGGCGGCGTTCAGTGCATAGCGTGCATTCAGGATGGGCACCACCAGCTGCGGGCCGGCCGTGGTCGCCAGTTCGGCGTCGACGTTCGAGGTCGTGACTTTCACGTCGGCCGGTACCGGCTGCAGATAACCGATCGATTCGAGGAAGCTGCGATAGGCGGCGACGTCGCTGATCGGGCCCGGATGGGCGCGATGCCATTGATCGAGCTCGAGCTGGAGGCGGTCGCGCTCAGCCAGCAGCGCGGCATTCTTCGGCGCGAGGTCATTCACGATCTGCGCAAAGCCCTGCCAGAAGCTGTCGCTGCTGATGCCGGTACCCGGCAAGACTTTGTCTTCGATGAAGCGATGCAAAACTTCATCAACCTGCAAGCCATGGGCGTTGATACGAGTAGTCATCAGAGTCTGTCTTTCCGATTTGCTGATTGAATTCATGTGGTTTCCCCCTTCCCGACAAAGCTAAGCAAGTCTGTGAGGCTGCGTCCGACACCATTCGGCGCAACTCCGAGTTCTTCGAGTGGCGCATTGGATCGATTGACCCAGAAGGTCTGGTAGCCGAACCATGCAGCGCCGCACACGTCCCAGCCATTGCTCGATACGAACAGCATGTCGCGCGCCGGCACACCGAAACGGTCCGGGCCGAGTTGATACGCTTCAGGTGCTGTCTTGAACTTGCGAACCGCATCAACCGACAGCACCGCATCGATCTGGTCCGACAGGCCAGCCGCACCGACGGCGGCATTCAGCATCTGCGGATTGCCATTCGACAGGATCGACAGCTTCAGGTCGCGCGCGCGCAGCGCTTCAAGCACGGTGCGAACTTCCGGAAACGCTTGCAAGCGTGCGTACTGGCCCATGATCTGGTTCTGCGCATCGAGCGTGAGTTCGAGTCCGAGCTTGCGGCAGCTGAAGACCAACGCATCCTGTGTGACTTCCCAGAACGGCTTGTAGGTGTTCGACAGCGTGCGCAGCCTTGTGTACTCGATCTGCTTGTCGCGCCAGAGTTCGGCCAGCGCCGCGCCTTTGCCCGGAAAAAGGCGCTCGGCAAGGGCGCCGATCGAATAGACATCGAACAGCGTGCCGTAGGCGTCGAAAACAATCGCGTGCAAGGCCATGGGTGAGGCAAAAGCTGGGCAAAATCGGCCAGAGGCCGGGAATGGTGCGTTGCCGCAGTATATTCAAGCTGAAAAGTCAAAACCGACCGTTGTTGTCGAATCACTTGTGCGTATTTGTACAAAATAAGGCGCGTTGCCGTTGCCAGTCGCGTGGCTTGGACCTTCGGCATCGCCGGCGGCGCTGTCCTTGCCCGAGGTCAACTCCCTGCGCATAATCCGGGCATGCAAACCCAACAACCACCGGTCTCCGATGCGCTGCGCTCGCCTGCGGTCGCACCTGCCGTATCGCAGTCCGAGCTTGCGCCGCAGCGCGCCGCCCCCGAGTTTGCCGGCGTAAACGGCTGGGCGCCGGCGGCGGTGTGGGTGGCGGCCTGGGGGCTGATGCTGGCGCTGCAAAACACGCTCAGCCTCGGCAATCTCGCACTGTTGATGGTGCTGGCCAGTGCGGTCGCATCGCTGTGGCTGCGGCCGGCAGCCTCGGTATGTATTAGCTCGGTGGCCGTGGGTTTGTTCAACTGGAGCTTCGTGCCGCCGGTGTTCACCTTTACGGTGGATTTGCGGCAGGACGTGATCCTGCTGGTCACGATGCTGGCCGTCAGCACGGTGGTCAGCTACCTGATGGAATTGAAGCGCCGCGCCGCAGACAGCGAAGCCACGCACCAGCTGCAGACCCGCATCGCGCGCGAACATGTGCAGAGCCAGCAGCTGCGCAACATGCTGCTCACGTCGATCTCGCATGATTACCGTACCCCGCTGACCACGGTGATGAGTTCGGCGTCGGTGATCGCGGAACAGGCCGGCCGCGCATCGCCGGAACAGATCAGCCAGCTGGCGACGATGATCCTCGACGAAGCGCAGCAGCTGCACCGCATGACGACCAACACCTTGCAGCTGGCGCGGCTGGACAGCCAGCACATCGACCTGCGCTTCAACTGGGAATCGCTGGAAGAGATACTGGGCACCGTCTGCATGCGGGCCCGCCGCAATCATCCGCAGCGGCAGATACGCACGACGCTGCCCGATCACTTGCCCTTGCTGCACTGCGACGCGGTGTTACTCAACCAGTTGTTCGACAATCTGATCGACAATGCACTGAAGTTCAGCAGCGAACCGGCCAGCGTGCAAGTCAGTGCGCAGTGTGAGCAGGACGCTCTGCTGATTCGCGTGCAAGACCATGGCTGCGGCATCCCCGATGCGTGGAAAGACCGGGTATTCGATATTTTCCAGCGCGTTGACTCCGAAGCGAAGCCGGTCGATGGCGGCATGCGGCGCGGCATCGGCGTGGGGCTCGCGGTCTGTCGCGCGATCGCCGAGGTGCATCATGGCCGTCTGATGATATCGGATACGCCGGGTGGCGGCACCACCGTCACTGTGCAGCTGCCATTGCCGGAACAGCCGGAACAGCCGGTGGAGCAGGGCGCATGACGGCACGCGTGTTGCTGGTCGAAGATGACCTGACGCTGCAGCAGGCGCTGCAGCAATCGCTGGAGATCGAAGGCTTCACGGTGGACACCAGTGCGACGCTGGCCCACGCGCAAGTGGTGCTGCAGGACTATCTCGCGAGTGCGCGCAGCGGCATGCCGCGCCTGGTGATCGTGGACCTCGGCCTGCCCGATGGCGATGGCAGCGAACTGATACGCTGGACCCGCGCGCAATCGTCGTTGCCGGTGCTGGTGATCTCCGCGCGACAGGACGACAACAGCAAGGTGCACCTGCTCGATGCCGGCGCAGATGATTATCTGGTCAAGCCCTTCAGCATCAACGAGTTAAAGGCACGAATGCGGGTCGCGCTGCGGCGACTGTCGGGCGAAGCACCACCACACAATGGCGAGTACCGCATCGGCGAGCTCGAGATCAGCCTGTCCCGGCACCTGGTGCGCCGCAACGGTGACAAGGTGCACCTGACGCCGACGGAATTCAAGCTGCTGTCTCGCTTGCTGGTGCAAGCGGGGCAAGTCGTCACGCACAGGCAGCTGCTGCTCGATGTGTGGGGGCCGGAATATGTCGAGCATGTGCATTACCTGCGGCTGTACATGGCGCAGCTGCGCGCCAAGCTTGAAGCCGATCCGACGGCGCCTGAACTGCTGCTGACCGAAACCGGCGTTGGCTACCGCTTCTGCGAGCTCACGCTGCGATCGGCATGAATGGCGCGGCCGCACGGTCCCGCGCAAACACCGCCCCGTCGCAGGGCCATCCTTATGCTTTCCTAATGCGCATTTGCCTATGATCCGCAACGCGGCTTCGCTGGTTGCCAATTGACTAATCACCGAGCATCTTCGGATGATTCCCCGAGGGGGTCGATGAGCAGCCCGGGCGGCGCGACATCTCAACGACACGATTGAGCGCTGCCCGCCAGACTGACATCGCACGGGCAGCGTCGCGAAAGGCAGCATGGCAATCAGTAATCCCGAGTTTTCCGACTCCCCCCTGATGAAACCGGTGCAGCTGAACCCGGACGCACAACACCACCACAGTTCGGTCGCAGTTCTGACGCTGGCAGCGATCGGCGTCGTGTTCGGCGACATCGGCACCAGCCCGCTGTACGCGCTGAAGGAATGCTTCGCACCCGAGCATGGCATCCCGTTTTCCGAAGCCGGTGTGTTCGGCATCATCTCGCTGATCTTCTGGTCACTGACGCTGGTCGTGACACTGAAGTACGTGGCCTTCGTGCTGCGCGCCGACAATCACGGTGAAGGCGGCGTGCTGTCGCTGATGGCGCTGGCGCTGCGCTCGGCACGCGACAAGCCGCGACGCTTCAAGGTGTTGCTGACGCTCGGTGCGCTCGGTGCCTGCATGCTGCTCGGCGAATCCGTCATCACACCGGCGATCTCGGTGCTGTCCGCAGTCGAGGGCCTCGAAGTCGTGCATCCGGACCTGAAGCGCGCGGTGATTCCGCTGACCGTGGTCATCATCATCACGCTGTTCAGCGTGCAGCGTTACGGCACGGCGGCGGTCGGCCGACTGTTCGGCCCGATCATGCTGGTCTGGTTCTCTGCGCTGGCGCTCGCGGGTATCTGGAACATTCAGCAAAACCCGGCGGTGCTGATGGCGGTGTCACCGATGTATGCGTATGACTTCATCCGCGAACATGCGCTGCTGGCGTATATCGTGATGGGATCGGTGGTGCTGGTCGTGACCGGTGTCGAAGCGCTGTACCTGGACATGGGCCATTTCGGCCGCAAGCCGGTACGCCTCGCATGGCTGCTGGTCGCCTTCCCCAGCCTGCTGCTGAATTACTTCGGCCAGGCCGCTTTCCTGATTGCGCATCCGGATGGCATCAGCAATCCCTTTTTCATGATGCTGCCGGGCTGGGCGGTCTGGCCCATGATTGGCCTTGCCACCGCAGCGACCGTGATCGCATCGCAAGCGGTGATTTCCGGCGCGTTCTCGCTGGCCAGCCAGGGCATCCTGCTCGGCTTCCTGCCACGCATGGTGATCCTGCACACGTCCGATACCGAACGCGGTCAGATTTATATGCCGACCGTGAACTGGACCTTGCTGGTGCTGGTTCTGTTCACGGTGTTCCAGTTCCGTGAGTCGGGCAACCTGGCGGCCGCGTATGGCATTTCGGTGACGACCACGATGCTGATCACGACCACGATGCTGGCGGTCGTGATGCGCAATGAATGGCATATCCAGCCGGTGCTGATCACGGCGCTGATTTCGCTGTTCTTCGTGGTCGATCTGTCGTTCTGGACCGCAAACCTGATCAAGGTGAAGGATGGCGGCTGGTATCCGATGGTGCTGGGCGCGATCTGCTTCGTGATGCTGACCACCTGGTATACCGGCCGCCGCCTGCTGCGCGAGCGATTGGCCGAGGGCGCGATCCATATCAAGGACTTCATCGAATCGCTGCTGGCGCATCCGCCGCACCGCGTGGGTGGCACGGCCGTGTTCCTGACGCCGCATCTGGATTTCGTGCCGATCGCGCTGCTTCACAACCTGAAGCACAACCGCATCCTGCATGAGCGCGTGATCTTCCTGAAGCTGTCGATCTGGGATGTGCCCTATGTGGCTGAGGAAGATCGCTTGTCCGTCACCGACCTCGGCGGCAAGGTATACCTGGCGCGCGCGGTGTACGGCTTCAAGGAAACGCCCGATGTGCGAGATGTGCTGCAACAGATCGAACCGCTGCTGGCTGATCCGCTGGAGATGGAAGACACCACCTTCTTCCTCGCGCGCGACACCATCATCCCGAGCAATCTGCCGGGCATGGCCTTGTGGCGCGAGCGCCTGTTCGCATGGATGATGCAGAACGCGGCCAAGCCCTCGGACTTCTTCAAGATTCCGCCGAATCGGGTGGTCGAGCTCGGCACCAAGATCGAGATCTGACGCGGCCTATGACCCCAACTCGGCGCTGGCCATCGACGCACAGTGCCGGCATGGGGTCAGGACGGCGAACGATCGCCTTCCATGGCATCGGCTGATTTTCCCATCGCTCCCCCTCCGATGCGGCGATGGCCACGGAGAGTCATGCCGATGCCGACCTTTTACGCAAACACGAACGCGGCGATCACCGCTGCCAGCAGCAGCACCTTGATCAGCTTGTACGCGGTCGGGCTCCAGGCCTTCAAGGCCTTGCGCTTCTGGTCAGCCAGGAAATGCAGGTGGGTCAGCCGGTTGATCGCACCGACCTTGTCGTTGCCATCATTCGGCGAGCTGGCGGCCGACATCACATGGCGGCTGAACCAGCGGTTGATGGCGGTCGCGATTCGGCTGCGCAGCGGGCGCTCGATATCGCAGAACAGGATGATGCGAGTCGTACCGGTCTGGTTGTGCGCTTCGTGCAGATAAGTCTCGTCAAAGATCACGCCCTGGCCATCGCGCCAGCTATGACGCTCGCCATCGACCTCGATGTAGCACGCATCATCATTCGGCGTCGACAAACCAAGGTGGTACCGGATGGAGCCGGCATACGGATCGCGGTGCAGGTTCAGCTTGCCGCCCGGCGGCAGCTCTGCAAACATCGCCGCCTTCACCGAGGGTATGCTGCGCAGCAAAGCAACCGAGCGCGGGCACAGCGCTTCGGCTGACGGATGCTGTGCGTCATACCATTTCAGGTAAAAGCGCTTCCAGCCGTACTTGAAGAAGGAATTGAAGCCGATATCGGTGTGCGCCTGGTCGGCCTTGATCTGCTGCATTTGCGCGAGCGCGAGTGCCTCGTCGCGGAACACCTGCCAGTTGTCCTCGATGGTCTTAAGCTCGGGAATGGTCGAGACCGGCACGTAGGGCGTTGTCGGCACTTTCGAGTTCAGCACCATCAGCGCATTGATCGGCGCCAGCAGCGTGGAGTGATCGAGGAAGGCCTTGCGCCATGAATGGCGCACCTTGCCGCGCAACTGGCCATACATGACAGTCAGGCTCCACAGGAGCAGGATCAGCCACTTCATGCGTATTCCTTTTGTTTTTTTGTCTCGGCCGTATCGCCGGCAAACGCGTGATGCAGTGCGGCCTGAACCGCGGTGTTGCTGCCACAAGCGTGCGGCTTACACGTCGATGTTGCCTGCGGCCAGTGCGTTCGACTCGATGAAAGCGCGGCGCGGTTCCACATCGTCGCCCATCAGCGTGGTGAAGATCTGGTCGGCCGCAATCGCATCCTCGATCTGCACCTTCAGCAGGCGGCGCACGGTCGGGTCCATCGTGGTTTCCCACAGCTGCTCGGGGTTCATCTCGCCCAGGCCCTTGTAGCGCTGCTTCGACACGCCGCGCTCGGCTTCGTCACGCAGCCAGGCCATCGCCTGACGGAAATCGATGATCGCCGATTCCTTCACCTTCTCACCGCTGCCCCGGCGCACCATCGCGCCCGGACCGATCAGGCCCTTGAAGGTGGCCGCTGCTTCGGACAGCACGCCATAGTCCGGGCCATCGACGAATTCGGCGTCGATCACGCTGACCTTCATGTTGCCGTGATGGCGGCGCTCGATGCGCAGCATGTGGCGGGCCGACAGCTCGTCCGAACTGACCACCACGCGCACCGACGGATCATTGATCGCGGCTGCGAGCGCCTGCGCGGAAATGTCGGCCGTCGCTGCCGACGACAGATCGAGCGTGACGCCATTCATGATCGCGGACAGCGCTGCATCATCCATCGCACGCGACAGGCGCATCACGATCGCATTCGCGGTGTTGTACTTGCGGACCAGCTCGGCCAGCGCATCGCCATGGATCGGGGTTGCATTCTCGGCCGGCACCAGCGCCGCATCCTGCAACGCGATCTGCATCATGTAGCCGGCTTCCTCAAGGTCATCCTTGAGGTAACGCTCGTCCTTCCCATGCTTGACCTTGTACAGCGGCGGCTGCGCGATGTACACATGGCCACGCTCGACCAGCAGCGGCATCTGGCGGTACAGCAGCGTCAGCAGCAGCGTGCGGATGTGTGCGCCATCGACGTCCGCATCGGTCATGATAATGATGCGGTGGTAGCGCAGCTTGTCGATGTTGAATTCGTCAGCGCCGATCGAGGTGCCGAGGGTCGCGATCAGTGTGGTGATCTGTTCGCTCGAGAGCATCTTCTCGAAGCGCGCCTTCTCGACGTTCAGCACCTTGCCGCGCAGCGGCAGGATGGCCTGGAACTTGCGGTCACGACCTTGTTTCGCGGAGCCGCCTGCGGAGTCACCCTCGACGATGTAGAGCTCGCACAGCGACGGGTCTTTTTCCTGGCAGTCCGCCAGTTTGGCCGACAGGCCGAGGCCATCCATCACGCCCTTGCGTCGGGTCAGTTCACGCGCCTTGCGCGCGGCTTCGCGCGCACGTGCGGCTTCGACGATCTTGCCGCAGATGATCTTTGCATCATTCGGCTTTTCCATCAGGAAGTCGGTCAGCGTCTTCGCGACCACTTCCTCGACCGGGCCGCGCACTTCGGACGACACCAGCTTGTCCTTCGTCTGCGAGCTGAATTTCGGCTCCGGCACCTTGACCGACAACACGCAGGTCAGGCCTTCGCGCATGTCGTCGCCGCTGATCTCGACCTTGGCTTTCTTCGCCAGCTCGTTTTCATCGATGTACTTGTTGATCACGCGCGTCATCGCCGCACGCAGGCCGGTCAGGTGGGTGCCGCCATCGCGCTGCGGGATGTTGTTGGTGAAGCACAGCACCTGCTCGTTGAATGCATCATTCCACTGCATCGACACATCGACCGAAATCGTCGTGCCATGCTCGGACACACGCTCGCCGGTGGCCTGGAAGATAGTCGGATGGAGCACGCTCTTGGTACGGTTGATGTACTCGACAAAACCGCGTGTGCCGCCCTCGAACGCAAAATCTTCTTCCTTGCCGGTGCGCTGGTCCGTCAGCTTGATGTGCACGCCATTGTTCAGGAAGGACAGCTCACGAATCCGCTTGGCCAGGATGTCGTAATGGAACTCGACCAGCGTGAAGATTTCTTCATCGGCCCAGAAGTGCACTTCGGTGCCGCGCTTGTCGGTGTCACCAATCACCTTGATTGGCGAGATGTCGACGCCATCCTGCTGTTCGATCTCGCGGTTCTGCGGCACGCCACGCGCAAATTCCATCGCATGCACCTTGCCATCGCGACGAATGGTCAGCTTCAGCCGCTTCGACAGCGCATTCACGCAAGACACGCCAACGCCATGCAGGCCGCCGGACACCTTGTACGCGTTCTGGTCGAACTTGCCGCCCGCATGCAGCTCGGTCATCACGATCTCGGCCGCGCTGCGCTTGGGTTCGTGCTTGTCGTCCCACTTGATGCCGGTCGGGATGCCACGGCCGTTGTCAGTGATCGAGATCGAGTTATCCGAGTGGATGGTGACGTGGATCTCGCTGCAATGGCCTGCCAGCGCTTCATCGATCGAGTTATCCAGCACTTCAAACACCAGATGGTGCAGGCCGGTGCCGTCCGAGGTGTCGCCGATGTACATGCCAGGACGCTTGCGCACCGCTTCCAGGCCTTCGAGGATCTGGATCGATGACGCACCGTACTGGTTCGACGGGTTGACGTTTTCGGATGGAATGGCTGACATGGCTACCCTAACAAAACAAAATTCTTGATATTGCTGCGTTCAATAATGGCGCGAAGGGGCTTTGCAGCCCCTTTGATCGCGCCTTGCAGATGCCAATGAATCAAATGCGCATCGGCATCACAACATATTTAAAGTTGGCGTCGTCCGGCAGCGTGATCAGCGCCGACGAGTTCGCATCGCCGAGCGACACGCTGATCTGGTCGGTCTTCAGGTTGTTCAGCACGTCCAGCAGGTAAGTGACATTGAAGCCGATGTCGATACCATCGCCGCCGTAATCGATCTCGAGCTCTTCGACCGCCTCTTCCTGGTCCGCATTGGTGGAGCTGATCTTCAGGCTGCCCGGCGCGATCACGCAGCGCACGCCCTTGAACTTGTCCGAGGTCATGATCGCGGCGCGCTGCAGCGAGCGCAGCAGCAATTCGCGGCCGATCGAGAAATTGTTCTTGTACGCCTTCGGGATCACGCGTGTGTAATCCGGGAACTTGCCCTCGACCAGCTTGGAAATCAGCTCGATGTCGGAGAAGTTGAACTTCACCTGGTTGGTCGCGATCGCGATGCTGACCGGATCATCGGTCTCTTCCAGCAGGCGCTGCAGTTCCATGATGGTCTTGCGCGGGATGATCACTTCCTGCCGCGCGAATTCCTGATCGGTGACGATCTGGCTGAATGCAAGGCGGTGGCCGTCGGTCGCCACGGCAATCACATTCTTGCCATCGACCACCAGCAGCAAGCCGTTGAGGTAATACCGGATATCCTGCTGCGCCATCGAGAAGTGCACCATGTTGAACAGGTGCTTCAGCGTCTTCTGCGGCAGGCTGAATTGCGCGCCGAAGTGCTCGGCCTGCTGCACGGTCGGGAATTCCTCGGCCGCCAGCGTCTGCAATGCAAAGCGCGATTTGCCGCTCTGGATCGTCATGCGCTTGTTCGAGAGCGCCAGCGTGACCTCGGCATCCGGCAGCGCGCGCAGGATGTCGAGCAGCTTGCGCGCAGCGACCGTGGTGGCTGCGTCATCCTTGCCGGAACCGATCGCGGCGTGCGTGCTGATCTGGACTTCGATGTCGGTCGACAGCAGGGACACGTCGTCGCCGTTCTTGCGGATGAGGATATTGGCCAGAATCGGCAGCGTGTGCCGACGCTCGACAATACCGCTCACGATCTGCAGCGGTCGCAACAGTGCATCCCGGTGGGTTTTTACCAGTTGCATGGTGATTTCCTTTCGCTTTTCGCTTCCTGGAGTGGGGTTCGTGGTTTCTGCATGATGGATGGTGTATGCGTGTCTCGGCGCTTGCGGCTCAGCCCTTCAGGGTCTGTTCCAGCACGTGCAGCTCGTGGTTGATCTCGGGATTCTTGCTGCGATCGGCCGCAATCTTGCGCACCGCATGCAACACCGTTGTATGGTCACGGCCGCCGAACAGCTCGCCGATCTCGGGCAGGCTCTTTTGCGTCAGTTCCTTGGCCAGGTACATCGCGATCTGGCGCGGCCGCGCAATATTGGCCGGGCGCTTCTTCGAATACATGTCGGCGACCTTGATGTTGAAGAAGTCGGCCACCGTCTTCTGGATGTTCTCCACCGAGATCTGGCGGTTCTGCACCGACAGCAGATCCTTCAGCGCATCCTTCACGATGTCGATCGTGATTTCCTTGCCGTGGAAGCGCGAATAAGCAAGGATCTTGCGCAGCGCGCCCTCGAGCTCACGCACATTCGAGCGCAGGTGCTTCGCAACGAAGAACGCGACGTCGTCCGACAGGCCGGCGCCTTCCTGTGCCGCTTTTTTCAGCAGGATCGCGACCCGCATCTCGAGCTCCGGCGGCTCGACCGCAACCGTCAGGCCGGAGTCGAAGCGCGAGATCAGGCGGTCATCCATGCCGGTGATCTCTTTCGGATAGGTGTCGCTGGTGATGATGATCTGCTTTCTCGCCGCGATCAGCGCCTCGAACGCATAGAAGAATTCTTCTTGTGTACGGCTCTTGCCGCCGAAGAACTGGATATCGTCGATCAGCAGCAAGTCCAGCGAGTGGTAATAGCGCTTGAAGTCGTCGAAGCCCTTGCGCTGGTATGCAGTGACGACATCGCGCACATACTGCTCTGCATGGATGTAGCGGATCCGTACATTCGGGTTATCGGCCATTACCTGATTGCCGATTGCATGGATCAGGTGGGTCTTGCCGAGGCCGACGCCGCCATACAGAAACAGCGGGTTGTAGGAACCGCCCGGGTTGCTTGCGACCTGGATCGCGGCCGCACGTGCGAGCTGGTTGGCCTTGCCGGTCACGAAGCTGTCGAAGGTCAGTGCCGGATTGATGCGGCTCTGGTCGCGGCGCAGCGCGTTGTCATCGGCCGCTTCTACACGCTCGGCAGACGCGCCTTCGAGCGACAGCCCGGCAATACCTTGCGGCAGGCCACCCGCCGCGCCGGCCGTCAGGCCCGCTGCCGCGCCATCGACGGTCGCCGGTGCGGCCGGCTTGCGCGGCGCATGGGTGCGCGGGTCGAGCACGAACTGCACATCCACCGGCCCCTGCCAGAATTCGGCGGCGATGCTGGTGATGCGCGATGCGAACTGGGTCTTCACCCAGTCCAGCTTGAAGCGGTTGGGCGCGGCAATGCGCAGGCGGCCATCCTCGAAATCGAGCGGGGCCAGCGGCTTGATCCAGGCGCTGTACTGTTGGGGCGTCAGCTCCTGTTGCAGCCGCGATGCGCAGGTCTGCCAGAAATCTTCCATGCGAGTGTCGGTATGAAGCGGCGGGGGGAGCCGCGCCTCGGGTGTGATTATTGGTCTGATGGCCCAGCGCGAGGCTTGCCGCAGTGCCCTCTATTTTACCCTTGCCGGGGCAAGTTATCCACAGGCCGGCGGCAGATTTCGCGCATGAAAACAGCCACTTGTTCGCGCACGCATTTGCAATTTCCACAAGTGTGCGGTACGTGAGCGTTTGCTTACTTGTGATCGCCGGAACGGTGGCCGCTACCGGGCGCAATTCGAAGCGCTTTGATCCCGCCCGGCTAAGTGATTGACAGATATACAGAAACTGCTGTCTAATTCAAGGTTCGCTGCGCTGCGCGCCTGCAAGTTTCCGGTCTGGCGCTGCAATTCACTGATTTCCGCCAGGCCAGTCCCGGTACTTATTTATTAGCGAGACTCACATGAAACGTACTTACCAACCTTCCGTCGTCCGCCGCAAGCGCACCCACGGTTTCCGTGCACGCATGGCTACCCGCTCCGGCCGCGCCGTGCTGAACGCACGTCGTGCGAAAGGCCGCAAGCGCCTGGCTGTCTAAGCAGCACCCGACCTGTCACCTGCACTGGGGTGCGGCATGCGCCCGGAACACTTCGGCAGGCAACGACGTATCGTAAAAACGGATGAGTTCTCATCCGTTTTTCGTTTGCGCCCCGCATATCGTACGGAAAACTTCGTGCTTTACGCCCGACCCAATACGCTAGGACATGCACGGCTCGGTGTGGTGGTGGCCAAACGCCTCGCGCCGCGCGCCGTCACGCGCAACCTGGTGAAACGGATTGCGCGCGAACATTTCCGCAAGGCCGAACTGAAGGCCATCGATTGCATCGTGCGCCTGTCGCAGCCACTGGCAAAGCGGCCGCAACCGGCATCGACCCGTGCGTTGCGCGCGAGCCTGGCAGCCGAACTGGCGCGCCTGATGCAGTCGCAAGCCGCAGGCGAAAGCACATGAAAACCCTGCTGCTGCTCCTGCTGCGCGGCTACAAGCTGTGTGTGAGCCCTTTCCTCGGGCAGAACTGCCGCTTCTATCCCAGCTGTTCGGACTATGCGCAGCACGCGGTGGCCAGCCACGGCGCGCTGCGCGGCAGCATGCTTGCCGCCCGGCGCCTGTGCAAGTGCCATCCGTGGCATCCGGGCGGCCTCGATCCGGTGCCGCCGTCCGAACCCCACCCTTCCGCAACCGTGAGCCCGACGCCGGACGCGTCGATGACACGTGCGCGTCATTGATTCAACCTAGACTCGAAAACCATGGATATCAAACGTACCGTCTTGCTGGTCGTGTTCTCGCTGTCCCTGCTGATGTTGTGGGAGAACTGGAACCGTTACAACGGCAGTCCCTCGATGTTTGCCGAGCAGCCGCAGGCAACGCAGCCGGCGCCGGCAACCAACGCAGCGCAGGGTGCGCAGGGTGATGCGTCGGTGCCGCAATCGACCGCGGCACAAGCGCCGGCCGCCACCGGTGCCGATGTGCCGGCCGGTGCCGCCAACGCCACGACCGCAGCCAAGGGTGAAACCATCACCATCACCACCGATGTGCTGAAAGTCGAGGTCAATACCGCCGGCGGCGAACTGACGCGCGTCGAGCTGTTGAAGCACAAGGACCTGAAAGATGCGGACAAACCGGTGGTGCTGCTGGAGCGCAGCGTCGGCCGCACCTATGTGAGCCAGAGCGGCCTGATCGGCGGCAATTACCCGAATCACCGCACACTGTTCAGTGCGCGTGACGGCAAGCGCACGCTGGAAGGCGATGCATCGCTGCAGCTGGTGCTGGACGCCGAGCAGGATGGCGTGAAGCTGACCAAGATCTATACCTTCCAGCGCGGCGAATACGAGATCGGCCTCAGGCATGAAGTCGCGAACGGCAGCGCCGCCGCGATCAGCCCGTCGGTCTATGTGCAGCTGGTGCGCGACGACAGCAAGCTCGAAGGCGACTCGAAGTTCTACAGCACCTTCACCGGTCCGGCCGTGTACACCGATGTCGACAAGTTCCGCAAGGTCAGCTTCGAAGACATCGAGAAAAACAAGAACCCGAAGCCTGCACAGACGCCCGATGGCTGGGTCGCGATGGTGCAGCATTACTTCGTGTCCGCGTATGCGCCGCTGGGCAAGGGCGAGCATGAGCTGTTCACGCGCAAGATCGACCAGAACCTGTATGCAGTCGGTGCGATCGCGCCGCTCGGCAGCGTGGCACCGGGCGCAAAGGCGGCCGCCGAAGGCAAGCTGTTCGCCGGCCCGCAGGAATCGGAGGCGCTGGAAAAGTTCGCGACCGATTTCGATCTGGTCAAGGACTATGGCTGGCTGACCATCGTCGCCAAGCCCATCTTCTGGCTGATGGACCAGATCCACAAGGTGATCGGCAACTGGGGCTGGACCATCATCGTGCTGACAATCCTGATCAAGCTCGCGTTCTTCCCGCTGTCGGCGGCCAGCTATCGCAGCATGGCGAAGATGAAGCTGGTGACGCCGAAAATGACGTCGATCCGCGAGCGCTTCAAGGATGATCCGCAAAAGATGAATGCGGCCATGATGGAGCTGTACAAGACCGAGAAGATCAACCCGCTCGGCGGCTGCCTGCCTATCCTGGTGCAGATCCCGGTGTTCATCGCGCTGTACTGGGTGCTGCTGGCCAGCGTCGAGATGCGCCATGCGCCGTGGCTGGGCTGGATCACCGACCTGTCGGCACCGGATACGCTGTTCGGCACCGTGCCGGGCATCGACATGCCGCTCGGCCTGCTGCCCATCATCATGGCGGTATCGATGTATGTGCAGACCAAGCTGAACCCGACACCGCCGGATCCGATCCAGGCCAAGGTGATGCTGTTCATGCCGATCATCTTCTCGTTCATGTTCTTCTTCTTCCCGTCCGGCCTGGTGCTGTACTGGGTCGTGAACAACGTGCTGTCGATCGCGCAACAGTGGGTGATCGTGAAGCAGTCCGAGGCCGGCAAGGTCTGAGCTGCGGACCACCGACCCCGAAGCCCGCGCACCGCGCGGGCTTTTTTGTGCGTGACGTTTTGTGCATGAAGGCCACGCAGCACTTTCGCTACAATCGCCCGATGATCTCCGATTCTTCCCCCATTGCTGCGATCGCTACCGCACCCGGACGCGGTGGCATTGGTGTGGTCCGCATTTCCGGCAAGGGCCTGATGCCCGTTGCACAGGCGGTGTGCCGGCTCGACGGCCGCGAACTGAAGCCACGCCACGCGAGCTATCTCGATTTCGTGCGTGCCGACGGCAGCATCATCGATCGCGGCCTCGCGATCTTCTTCAATGCGCCAAACTCGTACACCGGTGAAGACGTGCTGGAGCTGCAGGGCCATGGCGGCCCGGTGGTGATGCAGATGCTGCTCAATCGCTGTCTGGAAGCGGGACGGGACATCGGTCTGCGGCTGGCAAACCCGGGCGAGTTCACCTATCGCGCGTTCCAGAACGACAAGCTCGATCTGGCACAGGCGGAAGCGGTGTCCGATCTGATCGAAGCATCGACCGAAGCGGCCGCGAAGCTGGCTACGCAATCACTGTCGGGCAGTTTTTCGCAGGCGGTGCACGGGCTGGTGGACAAGGTGATCAAGCTGCGCATGCTGGTCGAAGCAACACTGGACTTCCCGGAGGAAGAAATCGAGTTCCTCGAAAAATCGAATGCGCGCGGCCAGCTGCAAACGATACGTGCAGCGCTCGACCAGGTGTTTGCGCAAGCCGGGCAGGGCGCGCTGCTGCGCGATGGCCTCCAGGTCGTGCTGGCCGGTCAGCCGAACGTCGGCAAGAGCTCGCTGCTCAATGCGCTGGCCGGCAGCGATGTCGCGATCGTCACCGCGATTGCCGGCACCACGCGCGACAAGATCACCGAGACCATCAATGTCGAAGGCATACCGATCAACATCATCGATACCGCCGGCATTCGCGATGACGAGGATGCGCATGATGAAGTCGAGCGCATCGGCATCGCACGCACCTGGGCCGCGGTCGAGCAGGCCGATGTGGTATTGCACCTGATGGATGCGAGCCGAGGACCGACACGCGCCGATGAAGAGATCGTGTCGCGGCTGCCGGCGAATGTGCCGCTGATCCGCATCTGGAACAAGATCGATCTGTCTGGCCATAAGCCGTCGGTGGAACAACAGGACGATGTGACGCACCTCTACCTGTCTGCGTCAGAGCGCAGCGGCATGGATTTGTTGCGGCAGGAATTGCTGCGCATCGCCGGCTGGCAGCAGACCGGAGAATCGCTGTACCTCGCGCGCGAGCGACACCTGCTGGCCTTGAAGGCCGCGCAGGATCACCTGGCCACCGCCGCCGAACTCGCCGCGCAAAGCGATGCCGCACTCGACCTGTTTGCGGAAGAACTGCGGCTGGCGCAGGAACAATTGAACAGCATCACCGGCGCTTTCACATCCGATGATTTGCTGGGCGTGATCTTCAGCCGCTTCTGCATCGGCAAGTAAGGTCGCAGCGAACAGCTTGCCGCAGCGCTTGCGTGCAGTGGTGGCCCGGTGCATCAATGCGAATGCCGCGGACCAACATGGCCGCGCACCATCGCTAGCGCCAGCACCACCACGATCATCGAGCCGCCGAGCAGGTTCAGATAGGCCGCTGCGCCACCCGCTGTAATCATCGCGGCACCGGCGAATGAGCTGACGAAAGCACCGGTGCGACCGAAGGCCATCGCCGACGCGGCGCCGGTACTGCGAATCGGTGTCGGGTAGATGTGCATGCACAAGGCCGACAACGCGCACTGCAGCGCTGTCACGAACAGGCCATGCAGGCCCAGCCCCCACAGGAAGGTCTGCGGCGCAGCCGTCACGCTGACCAGCTTCAGCCCCAGTGCGGTAGCGGCCGACATTGCGGCCCAGAACACCATCGGCCGGCGCGAACCATAGCGATTGATCGCCATCGCGCACAGCACCGCACCGATCACGCCGCCCAGGTTGTAGGCCGTCAGCCCCATGCCGGCCATCGTCGGCTGCAGGCCCTCCGTGGTCAGCATCGTTGGCAGCCAGCTGAAAGCGGTATAGATCGACAGCTGCGTCATGAAGAAACTCAGCCACAGCCATGACGAGTCCCATGCACGGCCCTGACGGAACAGTTCGGCGACACTGCCGCGCTTCGCGGATTCGATCACGCCTTCGGTGAATTCCCTGACATGCGCAACCTCATGCGCCATTCGGGCCAGCAGCGCGCGCAACTCTTCCCAGCGTGCGCTTTGCCGCGCAAGGAACTTCGGCGATTCACGCAACAGCAACAGCATCAGCAAGCCGTACACGACCGGCATCGCACCGCCGATGAAGAAGAACGCACGCCAGCCCTGCACTGGCAGCACCTGCGCCGCGACCAGGCCGGCCAGCATGCCGCCCAGCGGATAGCAGACCATCGCAGTGGCGACCGCCATGGTCCGATACCGGAAGGGCATGAATTCGGCGGTCAGCGCCATTGCAGCGGGCAGCGTCGCGCCTATGCCGAGCCCGGCAAAGAAACGAATGACGGCAATCGTTGCGACATCCGGCGCATAGCCGATCAGCAGCGTCGAACTGCCGAACAGGAAGATACTGCCGATCAGTACCGGCTTGCGACCGAGCCGGTCGGCCAGCATGCCGGCCGTGAGGCTGCCGATGGCCATGCCCGCCAACCCACTGGCCACGGCTACCGAAAATGCCGCACGGGTGACCCCCCATTCCTGCATGATCATCGGCAGCGCATAACCGATCATCTGCCCGTCGAAACCATCCAGCACCACGGCCAGCGCCGTGTACACATACGCGAGCTTTTGCAGCATCGACAAACGACTGTCATCGATCGCCTGGTTCACATCAAAGTTCGCGCTGGACTCCTGCATCCTTGACCTCCGGGTGAGATGGAAAAGGTCGGCATCAGCTGCCAGATCAGGGCAGCGGGCAAAGTGCGATGACCGACCGTTACGCCGCCATCGTACAGAGCTTTGCGGGAGATGTGTGCCGGAAGGAAACTATTTGCGCGGCTGGTGCTACTGCGCGTCGCGCAAGCTCACGCAATCGGGCCGCATCGTGCGGGATCGTTCGGCAGTGCCGCTGCCAGAATGATGTCGGTATCGCGGATCAAGTATCATCAGCGCGCGCCCGGAACCTGCGTCCCGCGCACACCCCATTACATCGGAGAAACAACGTGTCCCTGAATTCGACTTCCCTGTCCGCCCTGAATGCGCTGAAACTGGCGGCCCTGATCCTGGCCGGCGGTGCTGCAGTGACCGCGATCGCTGCCGACCCGGCCAAGGTCGAGAACCTGCGCGTCACCAATGCGTGCAAATACTGTGACCTGACCGACGCCGCCCTGTCCGGCGCGGACCTGCGCGGCGCAGACTTCCAGAATGCGAACCTGTCCGGCGCAAACCTGTCGAAGGCCGACCTGTCGCAGCGCCCGATGGAAAAGCGCACGCTGTCGACCAACTTCGAAAGCGCGAACCTGCGAAAGACCAACCTCGAAGGCGCGAAGCTGAATGGCGCGAGCTTCCTGAATGCTTATCTGCGCGAGACCAACCTGCAGGGCGCCGACCTGTCGAATGCGTCGTTCGCCTCGGCCAACCTGAAAGGCGCGAACCTGAAAGGTGCGAAGCTTGACGGCGTGAAGCTGGAAGAAGCGAAGCTGTGCAACACGACCATGCCTGATGGCAGCGTCAACGATTCCGGCTGCTGATCGCAGGCGGCGGTGACAGTCCTCGAGGTCACCGCCGCTTCACGCGCCGGAAGTCCGCCTTGCGGATCAGCGCGTGGATGCCTTTCGTACGGTCCACCACCTGCGACACATTGAAATCCGTCGCTGCCGACAGATAGGCGAGGGCGACCGCGCGATCCATACCCAGCTTTTCATGCAGGAAGCGTATCGCTTCTCGCACCGCATCCTTCATTGCTTCATCCAGGTCCGGATCGAGACCGATCGCAATCCAGTAATGCGGCGTCTCACCGAACGGCTTCTGCAATGAACCGGTGGCCGATGGAATACGCGCATCGCCCTGCTTCAGCACGGTCAGGCGGAAGGTCGCGCGCATCGAATGCTCCAGCGCCGTCAATGCTACCTCGCCATTGGCCTGCGCCATGTGCGGATCGCCGGTATAGAAATTCGCCCCGGGCACAAACACCGGCAGGTACACGATGGTGCCGGCGCCCAGGTCTTTCACATCCATGTTGCCGCCAAAGACGCCGGGCGGCACCGAATGCACCGGCTCATCGGTGGCAGCAGCCACGCCCATCACGCCCATGAAGGGCGCGGCCGGGAAGGTGATCTCGACGCCCTGCGCATTCTTCATCACGCCTTCCCACTGGCCGCGACGATTTTTGCGTATCGGTGTGAAGACGGACACGTTGTGATACTTGTGCGGCTCGGCCGCGCTCGCATCCGACTCGGGCTTCGGCGTCTCCGGAAATTCGCCGGGCAATGCGCCCTTGCCGTGACGATTCGATATCACGCCATAGGGCACGCGCGGCGTCACCGACAATACTTCGACCTTCAGTACGTCGCCGGGCTGCGCGCCCGCGACCGCCACCGGGCCGGTGATGATGTGCGGGCCATCCTTCGCAAAATCATGCGGCAAGGACGACGTGGTGATCGCTATTGCATCCTTCAGCACCATGCCCGGTTTCACACCATGGCCACCAAAAAACCTCAGCGGGTCGCGTCCCTGGTCTTCGAGTATGCCTTCGTGCGACACCGTGTCGAACATCACCACCGCACCGGACGGCACGGTCAGCACCGGCTGGTCGGTCGCATTGGGCAGGTAGCCCCATTTGATGGTCTCCGGCGTCGATGGCACATACCAGAGCTTGCCGCGCATGCCCTTCACGGTCAGCAGGCCGGGCTTGTCCGCCAGCGGTTGAAGGGGCATCGCGGCCACGGATGCCGATACGCACGCCGTGGCGAACATGCCGAGCTGCAGCCAGCGCCGCAGCGCTTCGCGATAGCAACGCAAGCGGCGGGTGGGCGCCGCACAGATATCAGGTTTCATACGCACTCGTTCATCAATGGTTTCATGCCGCTTTGACAGACAGGCATCAGATCGCGACCATCTGCCGTACGTTCTTTTCCTTCATCTCGCTGCCCGGGCCGGATGCGACCACCACGCCGCGATCGAGCACATAGTACTGGTCGGCCAGTTCTTCGGCGAAATCGTAGTACTGCTCGCACAGCAGGATCGCCATGTTCTCCCGCTGCGCCATCAGCTTGATCACGCGGCCGATGTCCTTGATGATCGACGGCTGGATACCTTCGGTCGGTTCATCGAGCACCAGCAGCTTCGGGCCGAACGCCAGCGCGCGTGCAATCGCCAGTTGCTGTTGCTGGCCGCCGGACAGATCGCCGCCGCGTCGATGACGCATCGTGTCGAGGATAGGAAACAGCTCGAACAAGTGCTTCGGGATCGCGGCACTGCCCGGCAGCGTCGCCAGGCCCATGCGCAGGTTTTCTTCGACGGTCAGTCGCGCGAAGATCTCGCGCCCCTGGGGTACGAAACCAATGCCGGCGCGCGCGCGTTCATACGGCGTCGCCGCCTGTATCTGCTGCCCATTGAAACTGATGCTGCCGGTGCGGATAGGGATCAGGCCCATCAGCGACTTCAGCAGCGTGGTCTTGCCGACGCCGTTGCGGCCAAGCAGGACAGTGACCTTGCCGGACTCGGCCTGCAGGCTCACGTCGCGCAGGATGTGCGAACCGCCGTAGTACTGGTTGACGCCGGATATATTGAGGATGCTCATGCGTGTCTTTCTGTTGGTCTGGCTCGGTGATGCCGAAATGCGTGCTGCGCTGATGCGCTGTTCTGGTTACGCCATGTCAGCGCCCGAGATAGCTTTCGATCACACGCTCATCCGCCTGCACCTTGGCCAGCGACCCTTGCGCAAGTACCGAGCCATCGCACAGTACGGTGACGATGTCGGAAATCGCTTCGATGAATTTCATGTCATGCTCGACCACGATCAGGCAGTGCTTGCCCTTGAGCTGCAACAGCAGCTCGGCAGTGCGGTCGGTCTCGTCGTCGGTCATGCCGGCCACCGGCTCGTCGAGCAGCAGCACGCGCGGCTCCTGCATCAGCAGCATGCCGATCTCCAGCCACTGCTTCTGCCCATGACTGAGATCGCCCGCCATCCGGTTCACATGCGCCGCAAGGTGAATCGTGTGCAGCACCTCGGCCAGTCGGTCGCTTTGCGCCGAGTCGAGCCTGAACAGCAGCGACGAGCGCCAGTCCTTAGCGGTCTTCAGTGCCAGTTCGAGGTTCTCGAACACGGACAGCTTTTCGAACACGGTCGGCTTCTGGAACTTGCGGCCAATACCCATCGCCGCAATCTCGGGCTCGGTATGGCGCAACAGGTTGATCGTGCTGCCGAAGTACACGATGCCTTCATCGGGCCGGGTCTTGCCGGTGATGATGTCCATCATCGTCGTCTTGCCGGCGCCGTTGGGTCCGATGATGCAGCGCAGCTCACCGGGCGCGACATCCAGCGACAGCTTGTTGATCGCCTTGAAGCCATCGAAGCTGACGCTGACGTCTTCCAGGTACAGGATGCGGCCATGCACCAGGTCCAGCTCGCCGGCCTTGTGCGGGCGGCCGCGCGACACATTGCCGCCGGACTCGGTGTTGACGACCGGCGTGACGCCGATCTTTTCCTGATAGGCGGCGAAACGTTGGCCGCCGGCTTTCATCAGCTCGGGATTCATTTGCCACCTCCGATCAGTTTCTTCGCGAGGCCAACCAAACCTCCGGGCATGTACAGCGTGACGGCCACGAACAGCAGGCCAAGGAAATACAACCAGATCGACGGCGCGACCACGGTCAGCCAGCTCTTCGCACCATTGACGAGGAAGGCACCGGCAATCGGGCCGATCAATGTGCCGCGTCCACCGACGGCGGTCCAGATCGCAATTTCGATCGAGTTCGCCGGGCTCATTTCGCTCGGATTGATGATGCCGACCTGCGGCACGTACAAGGCACCGGCAATGCCGCACATCATTGCGGAGATGGTCCAGATCGCGAGCTTGTACGACAGCGTCGGATAACCGCAGAACATCACGCGGCTTTCCGCATCGCGGATCGCCTGCAGCACGCGGCCGAACTTGCTGCCCACCAGCCAGCGCGCGAACAGGAAGCACGCGAGCAGTACGAGGCCAGTCAGCACGAACAGCACCATGCGCATCTCTTGTGTTGCGATCGGGATCCCGAGGATGCGCTTGAAGTCGGTGAAGCCGTTGTTGCCGCCGAAACCGGTCTCGTTACGGAAGAACAGCAACATTGCAGCGAACGTCATCGCTTGCGTGATGATCGAGAAGTACACGCCCTTGATGCGCGAACGGAACGCAAAGAAGCCGAACACGAACGCGAGCAAGCCGGGCACCGCGACGATCAATAGCAGCGTTGCGACAAAGCTGTCCGACAGCGTCCAGTGCCAGGGCAGCGTCTTCCAGTCGAGGAAGACCATGAAGTCCGGCAGGTCGCTGTGGTAGTTGCCGTCGCGGCCGATCTGGCGCATCAGGTACATGCCCATCACATAGCCGCCGAGCGCAAAGAACAGGCCGTGGCCCAGCGACAGGATGCCGGCAATGCCCCACACCAGGTCCATCGCCAGTGCACAGATCGCGTAGCACATGATCTTGCCGATCAACGCAACCGCGTAATCGCTCATATGGAAGAGGCTGCCGGCCGGCGCCAGCAGGTTCATCGCCGGCACCAGCGCGCACACAGCGATCAGTGCGACCGCAAACGCACGCCAGCCATGGCGCGACAACAGCGGGGCCGGTTTCGGGAGTTGCAGAGTGAGTTGGGTATCGGGTGTCATTGCTTATGCCTCCGCGCTGCGGCCCTTGAGCGCGAAAATGCCTTGTGGACGTTTCTGGATGAAGATCACGATCAGCACCAGCACCATGATCTTTGCGAGCACCGCACCGGCGACGCCTTCGAGCAGCTTGTTCATGATGCCGAGGCCCAGCGCTGCATACACGGTACCGGCCAGCTGGCCGACGCCGCCGAGCACGACGACCATGAAGGAATCGACGATGTAGCTCTGGCCCAGATCGGGCCCGACATTGCCGACCTGCGACAGCGCCGCACCGGCGAGGCCGGCAATGCCGGAACCGAGCGCGAACGCGAGCATGTCGATGCGGCCGGTGTTGACGCCCATACAGGACGCAATCGGGCGGTTCTGCGTGACCGCGCGCACGAACAGGCCAAGCCGGGTCTTTGCGATCAGCAGCGCCATCCCCACCAGTACCAGCGCTGCAAAGCCGATGATCATCAGCCGGTTGTACGGCAAGGTCAGGTTGGCCAGCACGAGCAGGCCGCCACTCATCCACGACGGATTTTCAACGCCGACATTTTGCGCACCGAACAGCGTGCGCACCGCCTGGATCAGCAGCAGGCTGATGCCCCAGGTCGCCAGCAGCGTCTCCAGCGGACGGCCATACAGATGGCGCAGCACCAGTCGCTCGAGAATCGCGCCGACGATGGCCGAGGTCAGGAAGGCGATCGGCAACGCAACGATCAGGTACCCGTCGAACGCGCCCGGCAGGTATTTCTGGAACAGCACCTGCACCAGATAAGTCGCATACGCGCCGATCATCATCAGCTCGCCATGCGCCATGTTGATGACGCCCATCAACCCGTAGGTGATCGCGAGGCCCAGCGCCACCAGCAACAGGATGGAGCCGAGGCTGATGCCGGTGAACAGGGTGCCAAGCTTTTCGCCGAGCTGCAGGCCGGACTCGACCTCGCGCAACGAGGCCGCCATCGCCGCCTTGACGGCCGGGTCGGTTTCTTCTGCAATGCGCTGGTTCAGCAGCAGCACGGTGTCCGGCGTCGCGCTGCCGGCGATCGCCTTCGCAGCATCAAGTCGCAGCGAGGCATCGGCACTCGACAGGCGCGCTGCGGCCTGTGCGAATTGCAGCAGCGATTTCACGGCGCTGTCGGTTTCGGTGGCCAGCGCCTTGTCGATCAGGTGCAGGCGGGCCGGATCCGGCTCCTTCAGCAGTGCGGCCGCCGCTTCCTTGCGCAGCGCCGCTTCTTTTGAAAACAGCTTCAGCGCGGCCATCGCGGCTTCCAGCTCGCCACGCATGCGGTTGTTGCTGATCACGTCTTCGGCGTCATCCG
>JACCDV010091065.1_pt1 | contig 47090 bp, 47 predicted proteins | sample 7446131 | NCBI WGS metagenome assembly JACCDV01 (sample SAMN15323448, study PRJNA562643) | freshwater metagenome | isolation source: river surface water | place: USA:Blue River Watershed | collected 2017-08-17
AATCCCTTCTTGAGGGCTAAGCCCACCTTTTGTAATCAAGATGTAACACGGCACACCTTTTTGTGACCGTTTCTTAACCTCACCCCCGATCGCCTGTAACTACGCCCGAGCAAGGTATGCCCATACCAAAGACCTCAAGGGCGAGGCTGACTTCACGAGTTACACACGATGGAAATAGGGGTAGGTCGATATGGAAGAGATAGTTCTTAACTCAGGCGATACAGCCTGGATGCTCATAAGTACTGGACTTGTTACATTAATGATTCCAGGTCTTGCACTCTTTTACGGCGGCATGGTGCGAGTCAAGAGCGTGCTCAACATGATGATGATGTCACTTGGCGCACTCGCCGTTGTCTTCGTTCTCTGGATTGCTTACGGATTCTCAATGGTCTTCGGCGATTCAGTAGGCGGTAAAGGTTTGATCGGAGATATCGGCGAATTTCTCTTCCTCAATGGTTTAGATAATTCATCATCTCTCATTGGGACAATTCCAGCTGCAGTCTTCATCGCATTCCAAGGAATCTTCGCGGCGATCACTGTTGCACTGATCTCAGGTTCAATTGCAGATCGCGCAAAATTTGGCGCATGGATGGTCTTTGCCGGAATTTGGGCAACGTTGGTCTACTTCCCAGTTGCTCACTGGGTCTTCGCCTTCGATGACTTTGTTGCAAAGACAGGCGGATGGATTGCAAATGATCTCGGCGCACTCGACTTTGCAGGAGGAACCGCTGTTCATATCAATGCAGGCGCTGCCGGTTTAGCTCTTGCCCTAATTCTCGGAAAGAGAGTCGGATTTGGCAAAATTCCAATGCGTCCACATAGCTTGCCTTTGGTAATGCTCGGTGCGGCTCTTCTCTGGTTTGGATGGTTTGGATTTAACGCCGGATCTGCCGTTGCATCTAATGGAACAGCGGGCCTTGCATTGTTGAACACAATCGGTGCAACTACAGCAGCAGTCCTTGCATGGTTACTTGTTGAAAAGATCAGAGATGGCCATGCAACAAGCCTTGGAGCTGCCTCAGGGGTTGTCGCAGGACTTGTCGCGATCACTCCGGCGTGTGCTGCAGTAAATGCAAGTGGCGCTCTTCTTATTGGAGCAGTTGCCGGCGCACTATGCGCACTCTCGGTCGGCTTGAAGTTTAAGTTCGGGTACGACGATTCACTCGATGTTGTTGCAGTTCACCTAGTAGGCGGAATTGTTGGAACAGTGATGATTGGTTTTGTCGGAGTCGAAGTTGGACTCTTCAACGGCGGTGGAACCGATCAGTTGATCAAGCAGGTTATCGGTGCAGGTGCCGTCCTTGCTTATTCATTCATTGCAACGCTGATCATCGGAAAGATTGTGGATCTGACCATCGGATTTAGAATCTCCAACGAAGAAGAAGTGGCAGGAATTGATGTGGCAGTTCACGCAGAACGCGCCTATGAGTTATCAGATAACAGCCAAGGCAGCGTCCTTGCACAATCAAAGGGGGCCTAACATGAAGCTCATCACTGCAATCGTCAAGCCATTTAAGTTAGATGATGTGAAGGATGCTCTACAAGCAGCTGGCATCACCGGTATGACCGTCTCAGAGGCAAGTGGATTTGGTCGCCAACGCGGGCACACAGAGGTCTACCGTGGCGCTGAATACACAGTTGATCTTGTACCAAAGGTGCGCCTTGAGGTGCTTGTAAACGATGCTGATGTAGATAACGCACTTGATCTCATCGTCAAAGCTGCCTTCACCGGATCAATTGGTGATGGCAAGGTCTGGACAACACCAATCGAGCAAGTAATTCGTGTTCGCACAGGTGAACGTGGATCAGATGCAATCTAGAACCATTTTCAGCTCACTAACAATCACGTTGTAAAAATATGAGTACCCGTGAGCGTCGAGAGAGATCAGATAGAAGTGATTCTGCGATCTCTGCCTTGTTCGACTCTCTCGGTGCTGGCTCCAAGGGGGTGAGTCTCGCCGCGGTCGGTGGTTATGGCCGCGGCGAACTCTCACCAGGTTCTGATTTAGATCTGCTGGTACTCCATAGAAATAAGAACGAAGAAGAACTCTCTTCACTTGTAAGCGCTCTGCTCTACCCGTTATGGGATCAAGGTTTCAAAGTTGATCACGCAGTTCGTACGCTCTCGCAGAACCGCGATGCGGCAGAGAAAGATCTACGCGTTGTCATGGGCTTACTTGATATACGTCTGATCGCAGGCGATGCTGATCTCGTAGCAAGTGCTCAAAGCGATGCTCTCCATCTGTGGCGTAAAGATTCTGCTCGATATCTGGCCGAGCTCAAAGAGAGTATGAAAATCCGCCATGAACGAAGCGGTGAATTGGCATACCTTCTCGAACCAGATCTCAAGGAGGCTCGCGGCGGCCTGCGAGACATCAACTCAATTCGCGCAATCGCACTCAGCGGGGCAAATGTTCCACCCATTGAACGAATAGCAATTGCAGAAAGCACGATTCTTAAGGTTCGCGATAGCCTGCATAAAGTCACTCAAGGATCTAAAGATCGCCTATTTTTTCATGAGCAAGATAAAGTCGCAGAAGATCTCGGTTATGTAGATGCCGATGCGCTGATGGCAGACCTTGCAAAGTCTGCTCGCTCCGTCGATTACATCCTGGGTTCAATCTGGCATAGCGTGGAGAACCGTGGGAAAGATCGCTCCGGTAGATTCTTCAAGAAGATAAGCACCACACAGCTCACACCCGACATTCTGATCTCCCACCAAGAAGTCTCCTTGAGTTCGGATGCAGCGATCGATGGTGATGCAACGTTGGCATTTAGAGTTGCCGCAGCTGCGGCACAGGTTGGGCTACCCCTCTCACTCGATACATGTATTGCACTTGGAGAACGAGCGCCCAGAATCTCAACTCCTTGGCCTCGCGTAGCCCGTGAGAATTTCATCTCCCTAATCGGAGGTGGCCAATCCATGATTGCAGTCTGGGAGGCTTACGAACAAGAAGGAATAATCACTTCTTGGTTTCCTGAATGGGAGACGGTCAGTTCTCTTCCGCAGCGCAATGTCTTACATCGCCACACAGTAGATCGCCACATGGTTGAGACAGTTGTACATGCCAGCGCTCTGACTCGCATGGTGCATAGACCTGATTTGCTGCTCTTTGCCGCACTCTTTCACGATATCGGTAAGGGAAGTGTGGAAGATCATTCCGAACGTGGAGCGCGACTCATTGGTCCAATTGCAGAACGGGTAGGTTTTGATAGCCAAGATCAAGAGACTCTCAAAATTCTAGTTGAGCAGCATCTACTTCTTTCAGCAACTGCCACACGCCGAGATCTAGATGATCCAGCCACGATCGCCTCAGTACTTACCCTCATTCCAGATCAAGCAACACTTGAACTTCTCCATGCGCTGAGCATCGCCGATGGTGAGGCAACCGGTAAGGCAGCCTGGTCAGAATGGAAGGCGGGCCTTGTTGCTGATCTAGTCTCACGAGTGCGCAGTGCAATGGTCGATAACACTTTGGCTCCACAACCTGAGTTAACAACAAGTCAGTCAGAGATGGCAGCAAGGGGCGAACTCGCAATCACTGTCGAAAAGCGTGAACACGATTATCTGATCGATCTAGTTATTCCCGATAGGTCAGGTCTACTCTCGCTCGTATCAGGAGTTTTGAATCTTCTACGTTTAGATGTGCGATCTGCGAGGACGCGAACTGTCAGCGAATGTGCGGTGATGCAATGGGTTGTGATTGCCGACCCACATGCACCTGAAGTCACAGAAGAGATACTTGCCACCCAGCTCTCGCAGGCCTTGACTGATAACCGGGCGCTGGCTGAGCGAATTCATGGTCGAATAAGTGATTATGCAACTCTTCCAAAGATCCCGGTTCCAGATCCGGTCGTAGAGACATTCACCGATGGTGCAACCGATGCAACGATTATCGAGATCCGCACTCACGATAGACCTGCACTCTTATTCAGCATCGGCGATGTGATCACACAGTGCAATGTGGATATTCGTTCGGCCATCGTCACCACATTGGGGGCAGAGGCGATCGACACCCTTTATCTTCGAGAATTTGGCGGGGGAGCGCTGGACCTGATGCGAGTTGAGGAAGTTGCCGAGAAGGTTAAAGGCGCTCTTCTCAAGTAGAGTGCGCTCACTATGTTTGAGTCACTGACGGGAAAATTCACCCAGGCATTCTCAGGGTTGCGCTCACGCGGCAAGATCTCCTCAGCCGATATCGACCAAGTCTCTACTCAGATCTATCAGGCGCTACTTGAGGCCGATGTTGCACTCGGCGTAGTCGAAAGTTTTGTAGAGAAGATCAAGAGCAAATCACTCGAAGCTCTGCCGCATCTGCAATCTGGATCTAACCAAGCCCAAGCAATATTTGAGATTGTTAATACTGAACTTGTTGAGATTCTTGGTGGGCAAGCCCGTCGCGTGCGTTTGGCTAAGAATCCACCAACGGTGATTATGCTTGCAGGTCTGCAAGGCGCAGGTAAGACAACTCTTGCAGGAAAGTTAGCAAAGCATTTTAAAGATCTCGGAGATACTCCACTCTTAGTCGCATCCGATCTGCAGCGCCCCAATGCTGTCAATCAATTACAAGTTGTGGGCGAGAGCATCTCTGTTCCAGTCTTTGCACCAGAACCAGGCAACGGTGTTGGCGATCCTGTCTCGGTTGCAAAAGAGGGACTCAAATTCGCTCAGACAAAGCTTCACAATATTGTCATCGTCGATACTGCCGGTCGTCTTGGTGTCGATGATGAGTTGATGAAGCAAGCATCTGCAATTCGCGATGCCATCAACCCAGATGAGATCCTCTTTGTTGTCGATGCGATGATCGGACAGGATGCGGTAAAGACTGCTCAGGCATTTAAAGTCGGAGTCGGCTTTGATGGTGTTGTACTTACCAAGTTAGATGGTGATGCGCGAGGCGGTGCGGCCTTATCGATTGCCGCCTTAACCGGTAAGCCAATTATGTTTGCCTCAACCGGCGAAAAACTCACAGACTTTGATGTCTTCCACCCAGAACGTATGGCATCACGCATTCTCGGTATGGGTGATGTGGCAACACTTGCAGAGCAAGCAAAGAAGGCGCTCGATGGAGAGTCATCTGCCAAGCTTGAAGAGAAATTTATTAAGGGTGAAGATTTCACCTTGGAAGATTTCCTCGAGCAACTTGAGGCGATGTCCAAGATGGGTTCCATGGGTAAGTTGCTCAGCATGCTTCCCGGCGCTGGTGCTGGCGCGATGAAGAAGCAGATTGAAAACTTTGACGAGAGCGAGATTGTTCGCACTAAAGCGATCGTGCAATCAATGACGCCACAAGAGCGAGTCGAACCAAAGATTCTCAACGGTTCGCGTCGTGCACGCATCGCCGCTGGCTCAGGGCGAAAAGTTCAAGAGGTAAATGCCCTCGTTGATAAATTCTCAGCGGCGCAGAAGATGATGAAGCAGATGCGAAAGGGTGGGGGAATGCCACCTGGAATGGCCATGCCACCTGGAATGCCGGCGATGCCAGCGGCTCCACGCCAGGTAACCCCTCCTGCGAAGAAGAAGTCACGTTCGGGTAATCCAGCCAAGCGGGCGGCCGAAGAGAGCTCCTGATTTTGGATCGCAGGGCTCCCATGGCAAGATTGGCCTCCTGTGACGGGGCCCTCTACCCCCGAAACATCCACATCCATCGTTGGATCTTTGCGCTGGGCACCCCGCTACAGCTACGAGGTTGAACACACTTTTTTAGGAGCACCACTGCTTTGGCTACAAAAATTCGTTTAATGCGCATGGGCAAGATTCGTACACCGTTCTATCGCATCGTTGTCACCGACTCACGTAAGGCACGTAACGGTCTCTCAATCGAAGAGATTGGTCGCTACGTCCCAGGACAAGAGCCATCAATTATTGAAGTGAATTCAGAGCGCGCTCTCTACTGGTTAGGTGTTGGCGCACAACCATCTGAGGCTGTAGAGGCAATCCTTAAGGTCACAGGCGATTGGCAGAAGTTCAAGGGTCTTCCAGGAACAGAAGGAACACTTCGCGTTGCAGCGCCTAAGCCACCAAAGAGCGTTGCATATGAAGCAGCTGTTAAGGCTGCAATGGATGAGCCAAAAGAAGGCGCAACAACTCTGAAGAAGAAGGCGCAAGAGAAGCTTGCAGCTAAGGCAAACCCAGTTGCGGAAGAAGCTCCAGCAGTTGCTGAAGCCTCTGAGCCAGAAGCAGTTGTTGAAGCAGTAGAGACAGAGGCAGTTGTTGAAACTCCAGCTGCTGAAGTTGCTGCAGAAGAGACACCAGCGGCAGAAGCGGCAGCTGAGTAATAATGATTGACGAAGCTCTCGAGCATCTCGTTAAGGGGATTGTTGATAATCCTGAAGATGTCATCGTTAAGGAGAAGACCCACCGCAGAGGTACAACTCTTGAGGTGCGCGTTAATCCTGAAGATATCGGTAAGGTCATTGGTCGTAACGGACGTACAGCAAAGGCGCTTCGCACAGTCGTAAGCGCTATTGCTGGGCGTAGCGTGCGCGTTGACCTTATCGATACTGACGAGGCTCGTTAAGAAAAACTATGTCATGCGCCTAAATGTTGGGCGCATTGGTCGTGCCCACGGAATCTTGGGTGAGGCGACAATCGAAGTTCGTACCGATGATGCCGCATCCCGTTTTGCTCTCGGAGCATCGCTAGAGACTGATGACCATGGAAATCTCGTTGTCGATTCAGTCAGAGTCCATAACGGAATCCTCTTACTTTCATTTGTTGGCCATACAGATCGCAACGCCGTAGAGAAACTACGAGACGCTCTCCTCTATGCCGATGTAGATATTGATGCCCCCGGTGAAGATGAAGATGATTACCACGTCCTACAACTCATTGGCTGTAAGGCTCATCTTGAAGATGGCACACCTCTGGGTGAAGTCAAAGATGTACTCAACCTTCCTGGCCAAGATGTACTGGTGATTCAAGCCAGTTCCGGAGAAGTCCTCATACCTTTTGTACGCGCCCTTGTTCCTGAGGTAGATATTCTTGGAAAGAAATTAACTGTTATTCCACCTGTCATTGAAGGGAAGATCTCATGAGAATTGATGCCATCACCATCTTCCCTGATTACTTTGCTCCCTTGCAGCTCTCGCTCTTAGGAAAAGCACAAGATGGTGGAATCCTCTCCATCAATGTTCACGATTTACGATCCCAGACAACAGATACTCATCACACTGTCGATGATGCACCTTATGGTGGTGGCGCTGGGATGGTGATGCTGGCAGATGTGTGGGGTAAGGCAATTGATAGCGTAATTGAAGATGGCGCTGACTTGATTATTTTGACCCCGGCAGGCCGTCGCTTTAACCAAGAACTCGCACATGAACTTTCCACTGCACGCCAATTGATTTTTGCATGTGGACGTTATGAAGGTATTGATGATCGCGTGCGCATTCATTACAGCCAAGATGAATACAGAGCACGGAATATTCGCGTGCGTGAGGTATCAATCGGTGATTACGTTCTAGGAGGAGGTGAGGTTGCATCGATGGTGATGATCGAAGCGATCACTCGACTCATTCCTGGCGTTCTCGGAAATCCACTCTCGCTGGCTGAAGAGTCACATAACGAAGAGGGGTATCTTGAATACCCAAATTACACACGTCCTCAAGAGTGGAGAGGGTTGGAAGTTCCACCAATCTTGCTTAGCGGCAATCACGGGGCTATCGCAGCATGGCGTGCAGCACAGGCAAAGGAACGGAAAGAGATCAACGGTCAATAGCGCGCTGTCGCGACAGGTAGCAATTCCTATTCCACGGTAGATTACGCGCCATGTGCAGATTATTAGCCTATGCCTCAGCAGAGCCTGCTTCGCTCTCTTCAATAGTTGGGCCGACCCTTACCGACTTTGTCGAACTATCGAAAGAACATAAAGACGGATGGGGGCTGACAACCTGTGCATCTATTGGGGGAGTACAAGAGCGCGAACGTGATTTGGCACCGGCTGTTGAGAGCGATCTCTTCGCACAGGTAGCACACGACCGAGAGAGCGATGGAGCCCTCTTTCATCTGCGCCTAGCATCCAAAGGCCTTGCAGTAGATCTTTCAAATAATCATCCATTTATTCACGGCGATATTTCATTTATGCACAATGGGACCATCCGCCCAGCATCAAGTGTGGAAAAGCTCATCGATGCAGACCTTCTTGGCCAGCTCACATCGACAACAGATAGCGAACGCTATTTCTATGCAATTCTCTCTCAGGCAAAGAGCCTTGGTCTCATTGAGGCGATTAGAGCCACAGTCAAGGAAATTTCTTCAACATTGAAGTATTCGGCAATTAACTCGATCACCTTGACCCCTGATTTTCTGATTGCAGTCTGCCAATATGACGAGGCAGAGCAGAGTGAGTGGACAGTTCCATTCCATTATGAACTTCGCTTCACCAAGGAAGATGGAGCGGTAAAGATTGCATCAACCGGATGGGGCCATGATGACTGGACCCCATTGACCAATGGCAAGATGCTCGTGGTCAATCGCGCCGACCTCTCACATAAAATCCTAGATATTTAATTTAGATCTCATGTCGCGTACATATACAGTCGAAACGTACGGCTGCCAGATGAATGTGCACGATTCCGAACGTATCGCCGGATTGCTAGATGAGGCTGGATTTATTCCAGCAGCACCTGATACTCAAGCAGATATTGTGGTCTTTAATACCTGCGCTGTTCGTGAGAACGCAGATAACAAGCTCTATGGAAATCTCTCTTTTCTTGCCCCGATTAAGAAAGCTAATCCTGCAATGCAGATTGCCGTCGGTGGATGTCTTGCGCAGAAGGATCAGGCGATCATTTTAAAGAAGGCACCGTATGTCGATGTCGTCTTTGGAACACATAATGTTGGCTCATTGCCAGTCTTGCTTGAGAGAGCACGCATTGAAGAAGAGTCTCAGATTGAAATCCTTGAATCACTCGAGCATTTTCCTTCAACGCTTCCTGCGCGACGCTTTTCCGCCTTCTCTTCATGGGTATCGATCTCTGTTGGCTGTAACAACACCTGCACATTCTGCATCGTCCCTGCTCTTCGCGGAATTGAAAAAGATCGTCCGATGGCAGATGTTTTGAGCGAGGTACGTGCCCTAGTTGACCAAGGCGTCATTGAAATTACCTTGCTTGGCCAGAACGTCAATGCCTATGGAGTTGGTCTCGGCGAGAGAGGCGCCTTTGCACAACTTCTCGAGAAGGTCGCGGCAATTGATGGCCTGGAACGCCTTCGCTTTATGTCTCCACACCCACGAGATTTCACCGATGATGTTATTGAGGTAATGGCAAATACCCCAGTTGTCATGCCTCACCTTCATATGCCACTGCAATCCGGTTCCGATTCAATCCTGGCCGCTATGCGCAGGTCTTATCGCAGCGATCGTTATCTTGGAATTCTGGAACGCGTCCGTAGCCAGATTCCTCACGCAATGATTACCACCGACATCATTGTTGGATTTCCCGGCGAGACTGAAGAGGATTTTCAAGCAACTCTTGATATCGCAACCCAAGCTCGCTTTGCCGCTGCCTACACATATAAGTATTCGATCCGTCCTGGCACTCCAGCCGGTGTAATGCCAAACCAGGTCGCAGAAGAAGTAGTCGGTGAGAGATATACGCGCCTTCACGAGCACCAACAGAAAATTTCGCTCTCTGTAAATCAGGAGTCAATCGGTACAACACACCGAATTATGGTTACTGAAGTTGAGGGAAGGCGTGATGCTGCACAGTCTCGCCTGACGGGACGTTCGGAAGACTTTAGATTGGTCCACTTTGATAATGCCAGTACTGCCCGCCCTGGCGATTTTGTCGATGTTGAGATTACCGATGCCTCTGCTCACTACTTGATCGGTCGCGAGCTCGCGCATATGACCACACGTGGGGGAGATGCGCACGCACGACGGACTACTGAAGTCTCATCAGCACCTGGTGTGATGCTTGGAATTCCGGTTGTGAAGAAAGCTGACCTGTAGATGCGCACCATCATAATCTGTGGTGCAACTGCAACTGGAAAGAGCGATTTAGCTGTAGCACTTGCCCAAGAGATCGGGGGCGAGATCGTCAACGCTGACTCGATGCAAGTGTATGAAGGAATGGATATTGGTACCGCCAAACTCACTGTGGAAGAACGTAAAGGAGTAACTCACCACCTCTTAGATGTTCTCAGTGTTCGTCAGGACTCCACAGTCGCCTGGTATCAAGAGATTGCTCGCAGGACAATCGATGAGATTCATCAACGAGGTCAGAACGCGATCATTGTTGGAGGTACTGGCCTCTACATTAAAGCGATCGTCGATGATTTGAATTTTCCAGATACTGATCCAGTTGTGAGATCCCGTCTTGAATTAGAGGCGATCGAGCAAGGTGGTGCGGTACTTTTTGCGCGTTTAGAAAAGTTAGATCCAGCTGCAGCTCTGGCGATAGATCGCGCCAATATTCGTCGCATTGTTCGCGCCCTGGAAGTTATTGAGATTACTGGACAACCATTTACCGCAAATCTTCCACGAGAGGCCAGCTCTCGATATCCAGAGGCCTATCACTTTGGCCTGAGTCAAGATCGTGAGAGCCTAGATATTCGTGTAAGCAATCGCGTCGATGCAATGTGGGATGCCGGCTTAGTTGAAGAGGTTCAGGGACTTGTTCTCACCGGACTGCGAGAGGGTGTTACTGCACAGAAGGCTCTTGGATATGCCCAGGTTCTGCAGATGATCGATGGAGTTCTCACATCAGATCAGGCGCGAGAAGAGACAAAGCGCGTCACCCGCCAATACATTCGCCGTCAAGACACATGGTTTTCGCGCGATGGAAGACTTCATTGGCTCGGTCACTACGAAAATCGTCTCGAAAAGATTCTGACACGGATAAACTCATAACCATATGAATACCCCTGTGCTGGCCACGTATGGCCACGGTACCGAAAATGATTTTCTCATCATCTTTGACCCGCTAGAAGAGATTGTCTTATCAGCTCACCAGGTTGCGGCTATGTGTGATCGCCAGAGCGGAATCGGTGCAGATGGCGTCATTCGCATTACCCGCCCTGATGGCAAGTGGTTTATGGATTATCGCAATGCCGATGGATCTCTCGCCGAGATGTGCGGTAACGGAATTCGTGTGATGGCGCGTTATCTAGTTACTCACGGACATCAGAGTGAAGGACTCTTTCCGATTCAGACGCGCGATGGTGCAAAGTATCTACGTGTTCCAGCAGAGGGAGACATCTCAGTCAATATGGGACAGGTCACCGATGAAGGCGATATCGTCACAGTAAGCGCCAATGGCAATCAGTACTCAGCTCGCCACATCAGTATTGGAAATCCACATGCAGTCGCCTTTCTTGAAGATCTCGACACAGTTGGTTCTCTGGTTGTTGCCCCTGAGGTAACTCCTGCAGCTATCTATCCAGCAGGTGTTAATGTTGAATTTGTAGAAGTCGAATCGAGCGACACTCTGATTATGCGCGTACACGAACGCGGTAGCGGTGAGACTCGTTCATGTGGAACAGGTACCTGTGCTGTTGCCCTTGCTGCAACAATCCATACTCGCGGCCACCTTCCTGCGCGATGGATCATCAAACCACCAGGTGGAACTTTGATTGTAGATATTGATGGCCATTCCAACGCAACTCTTACTGGCCCTGCCGTTCTTCTTGAAGATCATGACATCACTAGTTACCTCACTCCATGACGCCTGAGACTCCCGACCAGAGGGAACTTCGCTTCGAAGAGTTACTGCGCGAAAGTGCGCGAGCGGCTGCAGATTTCGATGCATCTGAGGAAGAGATCGATCATGGCGCCGTTCAAGAGCTCTCTGAACGTCAAGCACTTCGCCGCGTCAAAGGTTTTTCTACTCAGCTCCAAGATATTTCAGAGGCTGAATATCGCGAACTGCAATTAGAGCGGGTTGTTTTAGTCGGAGTATGGACTGAAGGATCGATTGAAAGCGCCGAAAATTCCTTGGCCGAACTAAAGGCCCTTGCCGAGACTGCCGGCTCAGAAGTTCTCGAGGGTTTAATTCAGCGACGAGATAAGCCAGATCCTGCAACGTACATTGGTTCAGGAAAGGTAATCGAACTCAAAGAAGTAGTTCGCTCTACTGGAGCAGACACAGTCATCTGTGATGGTGAACTCTCTCCATCGCAACTTCGCCAACTTGAAGATAAGTTAAAGGTAAAGGTTGTCGATCGCACCGCACTTATCCTCGACATTTTTGCTCAACATGCAAAGAGTCGTGAAGGTAAGGCACAGGTTGAGTTAGCGCAGATTGCCTACCTTCTTCCACGACTTCGCGGTTGGGGAGATTCACTTTCTCGTCAGGTCGGTGGTCGCGCAGCAGGCGGAGCAGGTATCGGTGGTCGCGGCCCTGGTGAGACAAAGATTGAGACAGATCGCCGCCGTATCCGTGACAAGATGGCCAAGCTGCGCCGCGAGATCGCAGAGATGAAGGTATCTCGCGATACCAAGCGACAAGAGCGCAAGCGCCACAATATTCCATCGGTTGCGATCGCCGGTTACACCAATGCAGGCAAATCTTCACTCCTTAATAAACTCACCGATGCAGGTGTACTTGTTGAGAACGCACTCTTTGCAACCCTAGATCCCACAGTTCGAAAGACTCAAACTTCAGAAGGTCGCATCTACACCTTGACCGACACCGTGGGATTTGTCCGCCACCTTCCGCATCAACTCGTTGATGCCTTTAAATCAACGCTAGAAGAAGTCTCTGGTGCAGACCTCATTGTTCATGTTGTCGATGGTTCACACCCTGATCCATCAGAGCAGATTCGTGCAGTCCGGCAGGTCATCGATGAGATCGGCGGGAAAGAGATCCCAGAGATCATCGCAATTAATAAAGTCGATATTGCAGATCCTGAAGTTGTGATGAATCTCTTACGAACCGAGAAGAACGCATATGCTTTCTCAGTTCGCACAGGTTTTGGAATTGAAGGACTCTTGCATGCAATTGAGAAATCACTTCCACACCCACAAATCGAGATCGATTGCCTGATTCCCTATGATCGTGGTGATCTTGTAAGTGCCATTCACGAGCACGGTGAGATCATCTCCGAGCTTTATGAAGAAGGTGGCACACATATCCATGCCCGAGTAGATGCAGGGCTATCACAGTCGATCACTACCGCCATCGCCGCCGCCAAATCTGGGGAATAAATCCGACACGCCCACGGTTACATTGTCTATTCAGGGCCTTATAGGTCATGATGCGCCCGTGGCTAGATAAGCCAGATGAGTGAAAAGTGGAGAGCGAGGTGACTGACTGTGGCAACAGATTACGACACACCCAGAAAAACCGATGAAGAGCTCCACGAAGAGTCGTTAGAAGAGCTCAAAGCCCAACGCGTTGATGCCCAATCGGGTCAGATTGATGTTGATGAGGCAGAGGCTGCAGAAAATCTTGAACTTCCTGGAGCAGATCTCTCAGGTGAAGAGCTCTCAGTACGAGTTGTTCCAAAGCAGGAGGATGAGTTCACCTGTTCTCGCTGCTTCTTGATCCACCACATCACTCAACTTTCAAAGGGTGAAGGCGCTAAAGCAATCTGTAAGGAATGCGCTTAATTCTCGCCTAACGCTTGCGCCAATTTTTCTCCACGCCTTGATGTCACCAACCAATACGGTGTTCTATCTCGTGTGTCGCTGAGCTCAATTTTGACGCCATGTGCTGTCCAGAAGCGAATTGCAAGGAAGGCGGCAGGATCAGCATCTCTAGTGCGTAGCAACGACATCTGCTTAGGATTGAGAACTGTTATCTGCCCGCAATACTTCTTTTCGATAGAAGCTTTACCTACTCGAAGATGGCTCTGGTCGACTTCAATATGCAGACTTGCGGTGAAGTAGATGGCAATGACACCTAGAGTCAGAATCCCCATAACGATTGCCGCAATTAGGGTTGTCATCGCTGCCCAGATTGCAATACCTATCGAAAAGGCCATGAAGTAGATAAAGGCCATGAGCCAGAACGGTGGCCGAACAACTTCACGAAACTTGATCGATCTCTCACTCATAGCGATACCGTATCGGAAGATGGAGAGAGTAAAGTGGAGCCATGACAAGAGTGGCAAGCACAACTCCACCAGAGGGCGCCAGCCTTCCAGAGCGTCATCCAAAGGCGCCAGCAATCGGATCTCAGATCCCGTCACACTTTGGACATTGTTTTGGTTGCGGCCCACTCCATCCGACAGGTCTTCATCTTGTCGCACATGCAGGTAGTGGCCTTGATCTCACCGCACAATTTACAGTGACGGAAAATCATCAAGGCTCACCGGGACTTGCTCACGGCGGTCTGCTCTCACTAGCTTTTGATGAAGCGCTCGGAAAATTGATGTGGCTTATTCGCTCTCCGGCTGTCACCGGTCGCTTAGAGACAGACTTCCTAAAACCTGTACCTATTGGAACAACGCTCTACATCACCGCAGAAATTACCGGTCAGGAAAATCGCAAGGTCTACACCGAGGCAGTGGGAAGACTCAACGGCCCTGATGGAGAGATTGCGGTACGTGCCGCTGCCCTCTTTATTATCGTTCCCATGAGCCACTTCATGAATAATGCACCTGCCGATTATTTGGAACAGATCAAGAAAATTCCTGAGCTCTTTGCCTTCGTAGATCCTGATTTTGAGATTAACCCATGAGTTCAGTACAGGTTCTGATCACTCGTTTAGATCCAGAGTTACCTTTACCTCGCTATGCCAAGGGTGGAGATGCAGGTGCAGATATTGTCTCGCGTATCGACATCACGCTGGCGCCGGGGGAGAGGGCGCTGGTTCCAACGGGGATCTCGATCGCCCTTCCTGATGGTTATGTCGCACTTGTACATCCTCGTTCAGGTTTGGCGATTAAACATGGCGTCACCATGGTCAATTCTCCAGGAACAGTCGATGCTGGCTATCGCGGTGAATTACAGATCATTCTTATCAATCACGACAAATCTGAAGCAGTCTCCTTTAAACGTGGTGACAGAATCGCACAACTGGTGATTCAAAAGGTAGAGCGCGCAGAATTTATCGAGGTAGAAGAGCTTCCAGGTTCTGGTCGTGGTAGCGGTGGCTTTGGATCGACAGGTCGCGCATGAGCTCACAACAAGGAGATAAAGAGAAGATTGTCTCCGCCTTCGGTGGAAAGAAAGGTCTCTTCGACGCCGGCTTTCCTGCGCTGGTTTTTTTGATTTCATTTAATATCACGAAAGATTTATGGAACTCTCTCATCGCCTCAGTGATCATCTCGGCGGTAGTGACAATCATTCGCCTTGTTATGAAAGATACGATCCAGCACGCTCTCTCTGGATTTATTGGAACGTTGATCTCGGCCTGGTTTGCAAATAGAACTGGAAATCCCAGTGACGTCTTTCTTCCGAAACTGCTCACCAACTTGGCTTATGGCAGCGTCTATCTGATTGCTAACCTCCTTCGCTGGCCCATCCTCGGTCTGATGCTCGGCCCAATACTTGGCGAGAATCTGTCGTGGCGAAATGATCCGGCACGCAGAGCTGCCTACATCAGAGCGAGTTGGATCTGGGTCGGTCTCTTCTTTGGTCGCCTCATCGTTCAATTTCCGATCTATCTCTCAGATAACGTCAATCTATTAGGCGCAGTTAATTTGGCGATGGGTTATCCGCTCTTCTTTGCAACTGTTTATGGATCGTGGATGGTGCTTAAGGGAGTTCCAACTACAGTCCCACCTGTTCAAGAAGATGAGTAAAGAAGAAGTCAAATAAGAGTTAAGGCTTGATAAAGCAATCTTTAATGAGCGCTTCAGCTGCAGCTGATGCCACAAAGAGAAGCTCATCGCCTGCGCTAAAGACATCGCTGGCAGTTGGTGCAATGACGCTGCCATCTCGAACGATCGCTGCAAGGGATGCATCCTGCGGGAGTTCAATCTCTTCGACAGTCTTACCAATACAGCTTGAGGAATCAGGAAGAGTCAGCTCTACAAGATTTGCTTGACCTTTTCTAAAGCTAAAGAGGCGAACAACATCGCCAACGCTTACTGCCTCTTCAACTAAGGCCGAGATGATGCGAGGAGTCGAAACAGCAACATCTACGCCCCATGACGAGTCAAACATCCACTCATTCTTTGGGTGATTAATTCGAGCAACTACACGAGGGACTCCGTACTCAGTCTTTGCCAGAAGTGATGCAACGAGATTGACCTTGTCATCTCCAGTTGCTGCAACCATAACTTGCGCACTGCTCAGGGCCGCCTTATCCAGAGAAGTAATCTCGCAGGCATCTGCCATCAACCACTCTGCATCTGGAACAGAATCTAATTTGAGCGCTTTAGGGTCACGGTCGATTAGGAGAACTTGGTGACCATTATCGAGAAGTTCGCGAGCGATCGCGCGTCCAACATTTCCAGCCCCTGCAATAGCAATTCTCATGGATGCTCCAATGGCTCTGCCGCCAAAATTGCTTCAACTTCTGCAACTCGCGCCGTCTCGATGATCATATGTAGCAGGTCGCCTTCTTGTAGGACTGTATGTTCATTAGGAACAAGGCCTTCAGCAAGGCGGGTAATAAATGCCACTCGTGCTTGAGTAGATGATTCGATGTGAGTAATGGGAAGTCCAAACCATTCAAGGTGGGGATGGACCTCAGTTAATTCGATGGAACCAGTTGCATCGCGCCACTCACTACGTGAACCTTCAGGAACAAGGCGGCGCATGATTTGATCGGTTGCCCAGATAACGGTGGCAACTGTTGGAATTCCAAGGCGCTGGTAAATCTCAGCACGGCCTGGATCATAAATTCGAGCAACAACATTTCCTACGCCATAGGTTTCGCGGGCTACGCGGGCTGCCAAGATATTGGAGTTATCGCCATTACTTACAGCAGCAAATGCATCGGCAGTTTCAATTCCAGCCTCTAGGAGTGTGTCGCGATCAAAACCAATTCCACTAATGGTGCGACCCTTGAAGTCAGGGCCTAATCTGCGGAATGCCTCGCGTGATTGGTCGATGATTGAGACGGTATGACCTAGGGCTTCAAGTTCGGTCGCCAAAGAGGAACCGACTCGACCGCAACCCATGATGACTACGTGCACAGGACATAACTTACCCCCTTAGGCTTAGCTTTATGACATCTTCGCCTCGTGCCGTTCTTACTGTGGGGCAGATTATTCGCGTTTCGATCGAAAAGGTCGCCCACGGTGGCCACTTCATCGCCCGCTACGAAGGTGCTGTGATCTTCGTTCGCCACGGCCTTCCTGGAGAGTTAGTCGACGTTGCAATTACAAGTATTGGATCTTCATTTAATCGCGGTGATGTCGTTGCAGTAATTGAACCATCTGCCGATCGAGTGGATGCTCCGTGTCGCTTTGCCAACCGAAACGGTTGCGGCGGTTGCGACTTCCAACACGTAGAAGTATCGGCACAGAGAAAGCTCAAGAGCGATGTGATTACAGAGCAATTTGCGCGCATCGCAAAGATGGATCTTTGCGTTGAGGTAGAGGAAGTCTCACCGGCTCTCGGCTGGCGCACACAGACAACTATTGGAAGTGATAAGAAAGGCCATGCGGGGTTCTACGCCTCACGTACAAATACCATCATGGCGATTGACAACTGCCTGGTCTTGCACCCAGCAGTTGAATATCAAGAGATTGCTGGCAGAGAGTGGGAGCCAGGTGCGCGCATTGAGGTAAGTGCAGCCACAGATGGAAGCCGGCAATTGGTTGTCGGTGATCGGATGGAAGGCGATGCTCAACAAATCTTTACCGTCAAGAATAAGAAGTATCACGTAAGTGCTGGCTCTTTCTGGCAGAGCAATCTGAGTGCACCAGAAGTTCTCGTTGATTGCGTTAGCGAATTTGCTGCAGTCCGCCCAGGCGATCACGTTCTAGATCTCTATGGTGGTGTCGGTCTCTTTGCACTCCAACTACATGAGGCTATTGGTGATGGGGGCAGAATCGATTTAGTTGAAGGAAGCAAGAGCGCTACAGCCGATGCCGCTCTCAACTTCGCAGGGTCAGAGAATGTGAAGATACATACTGGAGATGTTGAAAAAATTCTTCCGCGCTTTTCTCGAGCCGATGTCATCATTCTTGATCCACCTCGAGATGGCGCAAAGAAGAATGTCATTGAGAGCGCTGTGGCATGCACTCCGCGAGCAATCGTCTATGTGGCATGTGATCCCGCCGCCCTAGCCAGAGATAGCGCACTTTTGCGTGATGCCAATTACACCCTGAAAGAGATACGCGCCTTTGACCTCTTTCCAATGACACATCACATCGAGTGCGTTGCCCTCTTTACGCCCGCTGAGGTATCTTGACCCCCATGAGTAAGAATTCATTGGGTAAGAAGCGAAATCTCACAGTCGGCGGCAAAGATTTTGAAATCTTTGACATTACTGGAATAGATGGCGCAGCCGATCTTCCCTTCTCGCTCAAGATTCTTCTCGAAAATCTCTTACGCACCGAAGATGGCGCAAATATCACCGTCGATCACATTAAAGCGTTAGCGCAATGGGATCCATCAATTGAGCCAGATACTGAAATTCAGTTCACACCAGCGCGTGTTGTTATGCAGGACTTCACTGGAGTTCCCTGCGTTGTCGATCTTGCCACTATGCGTGAGGCAATCGTCGAGCTCGGGGGAGATGCCTCGAAGGTCAATCCACTTGCTCCAGCAGAGTTAGTTATCGACCACTCTGTCATCGCCGATGTCTTTGGCACCCGTGATTCATTTGAGCAGAACACAGATATTGAATACGAGCGCAACCGCGAGCGTTATCGCTTCTTGCGTTGGGGGCAGGGCGCCTTCGATGAGTTCAAGGTTGTTCCACCAGGAACCGGAATCGTCCACCAGGTAAATATTGAATATCTAGCTCGCGTCGTCATGACTCGCATGGTCGATGGTGCGCTGCGTGCATACCCAGATACAGTCGTCGGTACCGACTCACACACAACAATGGTCAACGGCCTGGGAGTTCTTGGTTGGGGCGTTGGCGGAATTGAGGCAGAGGCAGCACTACTTGGTCAGCCAGTCTCGATGTTGATCCCTCGCGTTGTTGGTTTCAAACTCAGCGGCCAATTGCCAGTGGGCACAACCGCTACAGATTTAGCGCTCACCATTACCCAGATGCTCCGTAAGCACGGCGTAGTTGGAAAGTTCGTTGAGTTCTACGGGCCAGGCGTTGTCAGTGTTCCTATGGCTAACCGGGCAACCATTGGAAATATGAGCCCTGAGTACGGTTCAACATGTGCGATCTTCCCTATCGATGAAGAGACACTTCGCTATCTTCGTCTTACAGGTCGCAGCGAAGATCAGGTTGCCCTCGTTGAAGCATATGCAAAGACACAAGGTCTCTGGCACGATCCTTCATCATCTCCACGTTTTTCAGAACATATTGAACTTGATCTTGCGACAGTTGTTCCATCTATTGCCGGACCTAAGCGTCCACAGGATCGCATCTCGCTTTCAGAGTCAAAGAGCGCATTTGAAAAGATTCTTCCGACCTACTTCACTGAAAAGACAGGTAAGGCAGCCTATCCAGCAAAGGTTGGCGCACACGATACGACTGTAAAGAATGGCGATGTCGTCATCGCATCCATTACTTCTTGTACCAATACCTCAAACCCATCAGTGATGATTGGTGCAGCTCTCCTTGCAAAGAAGGCTGTGGAGAGGGGTCTGACATCAAAGCCTTGGGTCAAGACCACTCTTGCTCCAGGATCAAAGGTTGTCACCGATTACTACGATCGCGCTGGTTTAACCACCTATATGGAGGCACTGGGCTTTAACCTCGTTGGATACGGCTGCGTTACCTGTATCGGTAACTCAGGGCCACTTCCTACCGAAGTAAGTAAGGCGATCAATGAGAACGATCTAGCTGTCGCTGCAGTTCTTTCAGGAAACCGCAACTTCGAGGGCCGCATTAGCCCAGATGTGAAGATGAATTACCTTGCTTCACCTCCACTTGTTGTCGCTTACGCGATCGCCGGAACGATGAACCATGACTTTGAACATGATTCTTTAGGTAACGATAAAGATGGCAACCCAGTTCTCCTCAAGGATATTTGGCCATCTGCGCAAGAGATTCAAGCTGTCATCGATGCATCAATCTCTTCAGAGATGTTCACTAAGGATTATGCAAGCGTCTTTGATGGCGATCATCGCTGGAAGTCACTTGATACTCCAACTGGAAATACCTTCGAGTGGGATGCGCAGTCAACCTATGTTCGCAAGCCTCCATACTTTGAGAACATGCCGGCTCAGCCTGCTCCAGTAGTTGATATTTCAGGAGCGCGAGTTCTTGCAATTCTTGGCGACTCTGTGACCACAGATCACATCTCACCTGCAGGAAATATCAAAGCTGACTCACCTGCAGGAAAGTATCTTGAAGCTCACGGCGTTGCTCGCAACGACTTTAACTCATACGGTTCCCGTCGTGGAAATCACGAAGTAATGATCCGTGGAACCTTTGCAAATATTCGATTGAAGAATCTTCTGCTTGATGGTGTTGAAGGTGGCTTTACTCGCAACTTCCTCGATGCTGGTGCACAGGCGACAATCTATGACGCATCAATGGCCTACCAGGCAGCGGGAATTCCACTAGTAATTCTTGCTGGCAAAGAGTATGGATCAGGTTCTTCACGTGACTGGGCTGCAAAGGGAACTGCTCTCCTTGGTGTTCGCGCAGTGATTGCCGAGAGCTTTGAACGTATCCATCGCTCGAACTTGATCGGAATGGGCGTTCTTCCTCTGCAATTTATCGAAGGTCAGAGCGCGACATCTCTTGGTCTCAAAGGCGATGAAACCTTTGCTATCTCTGGCATCACTGCCCTGAATACAGGGGGAGTGCCAAAGGAAGTTACCGTCACTGCAGGTGCCATTACCTTCCAAGCCAAGGTCAGAATTGATACTCCGGGAGAGGCTGATTACTACCGTCACGGTGGAATCATGCAGTTTGTCCTACGACAATTGCTTGGGTGATCTAGAATCACACCTGTGATTGAGTTAATTAAGGGGCCAGAAGATATCAAGGCCCTCAGCCAAGATGAGCTCACCGCTCTTGCGGCCGAGATTCGATCTTTCCTTATTGAAAAGGTCTCAAAGACTGGCGGCCACCTAGGTCCAAACCTCGGCGTTGTTGAGCTCACGATGGCAATCCACCGCATCTTTGATTCACCGCGCGATGTCGTTCTCTTTGATACAGGCCATCAATCCTATGTACATAAGATCATCACAGGACGTGCTGGCGAGTTTGATCGACTTCGCCAACGTGGAGGTATCGCGGGATATCCAAACCGTAGAGAGAGCGAACACGATGTCATTGAAAACTCACACGCTTCTACCGCACTTTCATGGGGAGATGGAATATCGCGCGGATTCTCACTCACTGGTCAGGGAGATCGCAGTGTTGTTGTAGTTGTTGGAGATGGCGCGCTCACAGGCGGTATGTCATGGGAAGCGCTCAACAATATTGCAGCAGCTAAAGATCGTAATCTTATTCTTGTCGTTAACGACAATGAGCGCTCATACTCACCAACAATTGGTGGAGTAGCAACCTATCTTTCAACTCTGCGAGTGACTCAAGGATATGAACGCTTCCTTGATTGGGGTAAGGAAGTACTTCATAAGACCCCAGTAGTTGGTACGCCCATCTACGAAACTCTCCACGGCGTGAAAAAGGGAATTAAAGATATTGTCGCACCGCAAGGAATGTTTGAAGATCTTGGCTTGAAGTATCTGGGACCGATTGATGGCCATGATTTTGTTGCACTTGAAAAAGCACTTGCCCAAGCAAAGCAATTTGGCGAGCCAGTTCTTGTTCACGTCATTACTGAAAAGGGTCGTGGACATCAGCCAGCTCTTGCAGATGAGGCAGAGAAGTTCCACGCCGTTGGCGTTGTAGATCCTGCAACAGGAATTCCTGTTGCCAAGAGCGCGCGATCCTGGACCCAGGTGTTTTCCGAAGAGCTTGTTGAGATCGGCGGAGAACGTAAGGACATTGTTGCAATTACTGCAGCGATGCTGGGCCCTACAGGACTTGATAAATTTGCTGCAGCCTTTCCTGAACGCACCATCGATGTGGGAATCGCAGAACAGCACGCTGTAACAAGTGCTGCCGGTATGGCATTTGCCGGCCTCCACCCCGTTGTTGCAATCTATTCAAGCTTTCTCAATCGTGCCTTTGATCAGCTGCTCTTAGATGTTGCACTCCATAAGGCGGGTGTGACCTTTGTGCTCGATCGCGCAGGTATTACAGGCGATGACGGTCCATCACACCACGGAATTTGGGATATGGCGCTGACTGGCATTGTTCCAACGTTAAGTCTTGCCGCACCTCGCGATGGCGCCCGTCTTAAAGAAGTCCTCCGCGAATCACTTGATATCAGCGATGCACCTACAGTTATCCGTTTTCCAAAGGGCGCAGTCACTGCAGATATTCCAGCCTTTGAACGTCGCGATGGCATTGATGTTCTCTATCGCGGTGAGAGCGCAGATGTTCTTCTTATTAGCGTCGGCGCGATGGCACCACTTGCAGTAGAAGCTGCCTCACAGGCCTACCGCGAAGGCGTTGGCGTTACTGTGATCGACCCTCGCTGGGTTAAGCCGCTTCCACAATCTCTTATTTCTATGGCGGATCGCTACAAGAGCGTTGTAGTCGTTGAAGATGGCATCGCACATGGCGGTATCGCTAGTGCACTCTCGGAGATGTTTAGAGGCGCTGGTTTAGATACGCCAATTCATTCGATCGGCGTACCGTTAACCTTCATTGAACACTCAAAGCGTGCAGAGATCTTGAGCGATCTCGGCATTACTTCACAGAATATTGCCCGTGAAATTGTTGAGTGGTCGAGCTCTACTTTGAAGGCAGAGATGCCACTCCCGCAGGATGAAAACGAGAGCCGCAGACAGAATCGCTAATTCCTTCGCGATCTAAGAACGGCAAGATTCCACCAAGGTGCATTGGCCATCCAGCGCCCATCAACATACACAGATCAATCTCAGCAGGTGTTGAGACAACGCCCTCATCGAGCATCATGCGAGCTTCCTCTGCCAACGCCTTGAGTGCACGAAGTCGAACCTGCTCTGCAGTCGATGGTGTGTCACCCTTATGGATAAGGGCAAGAGCTGCAGGGTTTGCCACAACTGTTCCATCGTCAGATTTGATGTAGAAGGTCTTGATACCTTCCTTGACCATCGCCTCCATTGTTGGAGAGATGCGATAGCGCGGTCCAAGATTTTCATGGAGGGTCTTTGCAACATGAAGTCCCACACCAGGACCGACAAGGCCCAGCAACTCAAATGGTGACATTGGGAAACCGATAGAACGCATCGCGTTATCGGCAACCTCTGGAGAAGTTCCCTCATCGACAGCATCTGTGATCTCACCCATGAAGCGGGTAAGGAGACGGTTAACAACGAAGCCTGGCGCATCCTTACAGATGATCATTGTCTTCTTGAGCTCTTTACCGATATTGACAGCAGTTGCTGTGGTTGCATCATCTGTCTTTGAGGTACGAGCGATCTCTAGCAGCGGCATGATTGCAACTGGATTGAAGAAGTGGAATCCCACAACGCGCTCAGGATGTTCGAGCCCCTCACCCATCTTCTCTACCGATAGGGAAGAGGTGTTAGTTGCAAGTACGCACTCAGGGGAGACGATCTTTTCAAGCTTTTTAAAGAGTTCTTGCTTGAGTGAGAGCTCTTCAAAGATTGCCTCAATAACAAAGTCACAGCCGGCAAAGACGTTCTGGTCGGCAGATCCTGAGACAAGAAGTGCTAGGCGTGAGGCAGATTCTGCGCTCATGCGCTTCTTCTCGACTAGCTTTGCAAGTTCGTTCTTGACCCAGGCAACGCCCTTATCGGCACGTTCTTGATCAATATCTGTCATCACAACAGGACACTTCAAATTACGTACCAGCAAGAGTGCAAGTTGTGAGGCCATCAGACCTGCGCCGACAACGCCGACCTTGCCGACCTTACGAGCAAGGGCTGCCTTAGGAGCGCCTTCGACCTTCTTGCGCTTCTTCTGAATGAGATTAAAGGCGTAGAGAGATGCGCGAAGAGGATCAGACATTGTCAGATCTGCAAGAGTTTGATCCTCTGCATCAAAGCCTGCACCGCGAGTGGATGTGCGAGAAGCTGCCATTAGCTCAAGTGCCTTCATTGGACTAGCAATCTCTGCGCCACCGTACTTCTTCAGAGCAAGTGCACGTCCTGTCGCAAGGGCTGAATCCCAAGCTGGATCATTGCTGTGATCGATACGTTCAATCTTCTTTGAACCGTTAAGAACACTTGCAGCAAAGGCGATTGATTTCTCAAGGAAATCTGCCGGAGCAAAGACGCTATCTACAACGCCAAGTGCCAGAGCATCTTTTGCCTTCATCATCGTGTTGTTATTAAGCGCATTTGCAATGATGACCTGTACTGCCTTTTCTGGACCGACGAGCTGGGGAAGGATTGTTGCCCCACCCCATCCTGGAACAAGTCCTAGGAAGACTTCAGGTAGACCGGTGAAAGCTGTGGCAGAGAGTGTGCGGTACTTGCAATGCAATCCAACCTCTAATCCACCACCGAGAGCTAGACCGTTAATAAATGCAAATGTTGGAATCCCGCACTCATCGAAGCGACGGAATACATCGTGACCTAATTTGCCGATCGCAACTGCCTGAGCGCGGTCATTGAGAAATGAGAGAGCCGAGAGATCAGCACCTGCTGCAAAGATAAATGGCTTACCTGTAATAGCAATAGCTGCTGGCTTACGCGAGATTGCCTCAGTAATTGCAGCATCGAGTGCCATCAGCGATTGAGGTCCAAAGGTATTTGGACGGGTGTGATCGTGTCCGTTATCGAGAGTGATTAGAGCGAGGGTGCCGGTTGCTCCAAAGGCAGATAGATCTACATCGCGAACGAGTGCGTTGGTTACTACTTCTTCAGGAGCACCTTCTGGAAGAACGATTGATGTCATGAGTTATGCCTTCTTTCCAAAGTGTGGGTTCTCCCAGATAACAGTTCCGCCCATGCCAAGACCGATGCACATGGTGGTAATTCCGTAACGGACTTCTGGTTTTTCTTCAAATGTGCGAGCAAGGTTGAGCATCAAGCGGATACCAGAAGATGCCAATGGGTGGCCGACAGCGATTGCGCCACCGTATGGATTAACGCGAGGGTCATCATCTGCAATTCCAAAGTGGTCAAGGAATGCAAGAACCTGAATCGCAAATGCTTCATTGACTTCAAATGCGCCAATATCAGCTATCGATAGTCCAGCCTTTGCTAGCGCCTTGATTGTTGATGGAACAGGTCCATAACCCATGACCTCTGGCTCAACGCCGGCGAAGGCGAAGGTGACCATGCGCGCCTTGATTGGAAGGCCAAGTTCTAAAGCCTTTGCTTCACTTGCAAGTAGCGCTGCGGTTGCACCATCGTTAAGGCCGGATGAGTTTCCTGCGGTGACGCGACCTGCTGGGCGGAATGGAGTCTTCAGCGTTGCAAGACCCTCAAGAGTGGTAGTTGGACGTGGTGGCTCATCAACTGTTGCAATACCCCAACCAAGTTCTGCGCTACGAGCTGCAGTGGGAATTAAATCGCGCTGAATCTTTCCATCTGCATATGCCTGCGCAGTCTTCATCTGAGAAGCAAGTGCAAATTTATCTGCACGCTCCTTTGTCAGATGTGGAAAGCGATCGTGAAGGCGCTCAGCTGTTGCACCCATAGCAAGTGCATCTTGCTCAACGATGCGCTCTGCGAGAAAACGTGGGTTTGGATCTAGACCATCACCGATGGGATGGTTACCCATATGTTCAACACCGCCAGCGATTGCAATTTCACATGAGCCCATTGCAATAGAGCCGGCCAAAGTTGTCACCGCTGTCATCGCGCCAGCACACCAACGATCGACTGAGTAACCAGGAACGGTATTTGGAAGACCGGCCAATAGAGATGCGCTACGGCCGAGGTTCATTCCTTGATCGCCAGTCTGAGTAGCTGCTGCAATGGCAACATCATCAATCTGATCTAAAGGCAGTTGTGGGTTACGTTCAAGAAGACCGCGCATTGCGCGAACCATGAGGTCATCGGCGCGAGTGCCGGCATACATGGAGCCAGCTTTTCCAAAAGGGGTGCGGACTGCATCGACGAGGACAACAGATGCTTGAGTAGCCATGGTTCCAACTTTCATAACGGTGAAGTTGCTCTTAGGTTACTGGTCGGTAATAGAAAAGGAAAGGGCGGCGCACGCGTAGAAATGGGGTGTGAGGGGAATTACGCAACACTTTTGTTGCGTAATTCAAGGCGCTGTAATACTCTTCTAACTATGCGGGCCATCGTGGCCCCGGGATAGAGGAACGTTGAAGAGATCAGCTTTAGCCGCAGCAGCAGCGGCTGCAACCCTAGTTATCGCCTCATTTGTATGGGTTTCAACCCAATCTGATGGGGGAGGGCAAGCAGTGGAGGAGCTCACCATCTACTCAGGGCGATCTGAAGAATTTATCGCTCCCTTTCTTGCCCAATGGGAGCAAGAGTCAGGGATCACTCTCAACGTTCGTTACGGTGATTCAGCTGAACTAGCAGCACAGATATTGGAGGAGGGCGAGAACTCTCCTGCAGATCTCTTCCTCTCTCAGGATGCCGGTTCTCTCGGAGCAGTTGCTTCAGCCGGTCTCTTTGCCAAGTTACCTGACTCTGTGGCAACACAGATCGATAATTCATTTATTGCAAGCGATCGCTCATGGGCTGGAGTGACAGGGCGAGCTCGAGTCTTTGCCTATAACCCAGATGCGATCTCCGTTCTCCCACAATCGATTACAGATCTGACGAAAGATATCTATCGCGGAAAGATTGGCATTGCTCCAAGTAACGCCTCATTCCAAGCTTTTGTCACAGCGCTCATCAATGAAAAGGGCGAGGCTGTTGCGCAGAAGTGGCTGAGCGACATCAAAGCAAACGATGCAAAGATTTACTTGAAAAATAGCGCAATCGTTGAAGCTATCGATCAAGGCGAAATCGATCTCGGATTAGTCAATCACTACTACATCTGGGAAGTTGCAACTGCCCTTGGTAGAGATATCAATGTGCAGAATGGTTACTTTGCCTCAGGTGACATTGGAAACCTGATCAACGTTTCAGGTGCCGGTGTGCTTGCGACAAGCCAAAAACAGGATGCAGCATATGATCTGATCAACTTCCTTACATCTGAGACCACTCAGAAGTTATTTGTCGAGCAGACTCATGAGTACTCACTTATTCCTGGATTAACGCCCCCAGAAGGTGTCCCAGATTTTAGGAGCTTAGGGTCTCCACGTGTTGATCTTGGTGATCTTGCAAATACACAACGAACTCAGGATCTCTTGATCAAGGTCGGGCTCTTGTAGTGAGAAATTTGTGCAGTGAAATCAAGGGCTAGATTCAACTCTTTTGGGCTAAAAGCTCTTGTTGTTGTAGTTCTCTTTCTGATGCTGCAGCCGCTTGCCTATCTCTTCATTCGCGCAAGTGAGAAATCATCTGCTCAGATTCTCACCTTACTTACCAGGCAGAAAACGCTAGAGGTTTTAGCAACCACACTCTCACTCTTAGTTATTGTCGTAGTGATCAATGTACTTCTGGGAACTGTGATGGCCGCTGGATTGCACTATATAAAACTCCCTTATCCACGCCTCTTTCTCGTCGCCAGCATCCTCCCGTTGGCAATTCCTTCTTACGTATTTACCTACACCTGGAAGGCTCTCTTTCCTTCAATGCAGGGGCTCTGGGCGGCAGCCTTAATCCTCGCCCTTTCAACCATGCCTTACATGATCCTTACAGTTCTTATCGCATTTCAAAAGATCGATCTTGGCCTCATTGAGGTGGGTAGGTCACTGGGACTTTCTAAAGTTGCAATCTTCTTTCGCATCATCCTTCCGCAGGTGAGACGGAGCATCAGTGCTGGAGCTCTCCTTTCAGGGCTCTACGTCCTCAGTGATTTTGGCGCGGTATCGCTCCTCAATGTTGAGACTTTGACTGTATCTATTTCAAATCTCTTTAAGTCATCCTACGACCGAGGTGCTGCCTCGGTAATTGGAATTCTCCTCTTCCTTGCAGCTGCGATCTTTATCGCCTTCGAGTCAACTCTCAAAGGAAGAGATTTTGAGACAAGAGGAAACGAGGGTTTCCAACACTCGATGCGTCGAATAGATAGAGGCGCACTTTCGATGACAGCATTTGCTCTTCTAGGTGGCTACATCATCTGCGCTGTGGTGATTCCTTTCTATGTCTTGATCTCGCGCTTTCTAGCAAATCCGACAGCGGTGGAAGTAAGTGATTTGGTTACTGCTGCAGCATCAACTATTGGCGTGGCAGCCCTAGGTGCGCTGATGGCATTTGCGCTCTCACTTCCATTAGCCTTCTTGATTTCTCAGGGCAAAGGCGGCTTTGCCACCACATCCGAAAGACTGATACTGATATCTCACGCCTTACCTGGCGTAGTTGTTGGATTGGCGTTAGTCTCATTCGGATCGCGCCTAGGTAGCCTCTATCAATCAATCTATCTCTTGGCATTTGCCTACGCCGTCTTGTTCTTAGCTAAATCTGTTGCTTCAACATCGAGTGCGCTAGCCCTGGTCTCACCACAGTTGAAGGAAGTTGCAGCGACCCTTGGGAAAAGTAGATCAAAGATCGCAACCGATGTTGTATTTCCAATTGCGTTACCGAGCATGTCTCTAGGTGTTCTTTTGGTCTTCTTGACGGCAATGAAAGAGTTGCCGGCTACGTTGATGTTGCGTCCTACAGGCATGGATACATTGGCAACTCAGATATGGAGCGCTGCATCCATTAGCCGATTTAATGAGGCGGCCCCATATGCCTTAATATTGGTCTTAGTTGCTGCTATTCCGACATTTATTCTCACTCTTCCTGGCAGAGCCAAAGATACGAGTGAGAGCGAGAAGAAGGTGAGTTATCTCTAAATGACTTCACTGAGCGTTTCACACCTTTTCGTAAAGTTCGGCGATCGCGATGTCATCTCCGATCTCTCCTTCGATCTTGCCGAGGGCGAGATTGCATCTCTTCTTGGTCCATCTGGGTGCGGAAAGACAACACTCTTGCGAGCAATCGCTGGATTGATCCAACCAAGTGGTGGCGCGATTCGATTTGGTTCACAGCTTGTCGCAGTCTCATCCGTTGTTCTTCCTCCAAGTAAGCGCGGGACAGGGTATGTGCCACAACAAGGTGCCTTGTTTCCACATCTATCGGTTGCAAAGAACATTGCCTTTGGCCTTGACCGCGAGGTCTATTCAAAGAGTGAGATCTCACAGATCACCGATGAGATGATTTCATTGATCGGTATGCAAGGCTTTGAAGATCGTGCGCCTTATCAACTCTCGGGCGGACAACAGATGCGCGTTGCGCTAGCTCGCGCACTTGCCATCAAGCCAAAACTTATCCTTTTAGATGAGCCATTTGCAGCACTTGATGCCGCGTTAAGAGTTGAGCTGCGCAGTGAAGTCATCGGTTTACTTCGCACACTCGGCTCGACTGCGATCTTGGTAACTCACGATCGCGAAGAAGCTCTGGTCTCATCAGATCGTGTGATCTTGATGCGCGATGGAAAAGTTGCACAGAGTGGAACCCCAGAGGACGTCTATGAATCACCGCAATCGGCTGAGATTGCTGCCAGCACCGGTGATGTCCTAACACTGCCTGCAGAGAAGAACTCTGCTGGTGTTATTACATATCCGCTCTCTGGAGAGCCAACGTCGTTCACAAAGAGCCATTCAGGGTATGTAGTAATTAGACCTGAAGAGATTCGGGTGGCTAAAGAGGGCGGCAGTGGACGCGAAGGGTTAGTTACACACATTGATTACTACGGTCACGATGCAATGCTCACAATTGATCTAATGAAAGATCTAGCCGATTCATCAACAATTATTCGTGCACGAGTGGCAGGTCCTGCCGAATTTAGCGTTGGCCAGAAAGTCTTCTTGGAGCACGTAGGACCGGTTAGATACTTTTCTCTTCAGTAATCTCTTCTTGCTCTGATTGAGGGATCTCTAACGGTTCTTCCTCTAGAAGGGCTAATTCCAGAATCGGTGAGGCAATCTCTCTCTGCCACGGCCGAGCTCCTAACTCAGCAAGGGCCTGATCAACACTTCCTGCTGGTCTATTCCAACAAATACGTCGCACATGTTCTGGCGAGATCATATTCTCAAGCGGAAGCGATAACTCTTCTGCGCGCATTAAGAGATTGTGGCGCGCATGCGTTAGCGCTGCGTACTTGAGTGGATACTTTTCACGCCAGACCTTTACAGGTGGCAGAGCGTCACTGGCAGCTCGCGTAGGAGGTAAGTCATCTTCTTCGAGAGCGCGAGCTGCGGCAATTGCATCTAACCAACGCGGATGATGCTCTAACCAGCGTGGACGTAAACCAATGGGGCGGAGAATCTTCTCAAGTGATTTCTTTGAATCAACAACGCTGTCATCGTTGATCGCTAGCGCAATCGCTGAGATCGCCGCATCAGAAAGCAGGCGACCGGGGGAGATGTCGAGTGATTGCGCTAACTCATAACGTGATTCCCACAAACTCTTAACCACGGCTAACTGACGGCGCTTTTTTATCTGGTGCATTCCAGATGTTCTGCGCCATGGATCAACACGTGGAGGCGAAGGTGGTGCGCTCAAAATCGCCGCAAATTCCTGCTCGGCCCAATGAGATTTACCGGCACTTTCTAAGAGCGCATCGACTTCATCACGCAATTCAACAAGGAGTTCGACATCCAGGGCTGCGTAATTGAGCCAGTCATGTGGAAGTGGTCGCGTAGACCAATCAACTGCTGAATGTTCCTTCGCAAGAGATACACCAAGGAGCGATTCCAAAAGCGGACCAAGACCAACACGAGGTAGACCTGCTAAACGTCCACCGAGTTCGGTATCGAAGAGTCGTACAGGGTTAATTCCCACTTCTCGCAGGCAGGGAAGATCTTGCGTGCTTGCGTGGAGAATTACTTCATCGGTGCAGAGTAAATCGTTGAGTTCGATAAAGAGGCGATGGTTGGGTCCAAAGGGAATTGGATCAAGTAAGTGAAGGCCACCCTCATTGCGCGCAATCTGAATCAAATAGGCACGAGCGCTAAATTTATAACCACTGGCGCGCTCTGCATCAAGGGCAAAGGGTCCATTTCCCTTTGCTAACTCTGAGATCGCTTGACTAAATGCCTCCTCTGTAGCGATGACATCAGGTAAGCCCGCAGATGGCGCAAGTAAGGGGGTTACTTCTTTGATCTCATCAGTCATATGCGCGGTTTACTTACGGGGCTTACTAATGGAGGCGACCCCGTCTGCAATGGGCGGCAAGAAAGAAATCTCTGCGATGAGATTGCACCAAGCCATTACATGGTTCAGAAGCACCTGGGCGACATCATCTCCTGAGGAAATAACTGGCGTCCACGAAGCGCGAATTTCAATCTCTGATTCATTATTTCGCGGTGAGAGTTTTCCAAAAGATGCACTCGATACTCGCGTGACGGTTCCAGAAGGCGCGTTGTAACTACATCCGAATTCTTCTAAAGAGGAGAGGAGCCAATTCCAGCCAACTTCAGGCAGAAGCGGATCTTCCTGCATTGCAGCATCAACATCTGCGCTGACAAATGTTACGCAGCGAAATTCACCTTCCCAGGTATCTTGTCCACCTGGTTCGTGGAGCAAGACGAAGCGACCTGTTGCAACATCATCTTCGGCATCACCGATAAGACCATTGGTCACATCTGCGGTGAAGGCAAATGAATATGTAGCTAACTTCTGAGGAGGTGGAACTTCTTCAAGGATGATTTCACTACGTGGGGTAGCGCTGCGAAGGACATCAATCAGTCGATTAAATGCTGCAGTGTCCATTGCTTTATTCTAAATTGCGCGATCGCGCTGGTGCGGGAGGCGGGACCGTTAATGCGATATCTTCTGCCCCATGGCAGCCCTACTTGCACTCATCTCCAGTGGTTTATGGGGAGCAGCTGATTATCATGCTGGAAATCTGAGTAAGAAGTTTCCTGCCACAGCAGTCTTATCTGTCACGCAAATCATCGGTCTTATCTTTGGAGTAATCCTTGCAACCTCAACGGGTTCATGGGGTGCGCAGGCGTTAGGTAGCAACGGATATTTGCTCCCAGGAATTGCAGCAGGGCTCTGTGGTTACGCTGGGTTGATCTGTCTCTATGCCGGACTAGCTACAGGGCGCATGGGAGTTGTCTCACCCATTAGCGCAATGAGCGGTGTTGTACCTGTTCTCTATGCGGTGATCTTTCTGGGTGAGCGTTTTAATTCATTGGTAACTATCGGTGTGATCTTTGCTCTCTTAGGTGCATTTTTGGCAAGTGGGCCTGAGGTTTCACAGGGTCTGCCTCTCAAGCCGATCGTGTTGGCGCTAGGTGCCGCACTTGGTTTCGGAGGCGCTCTGACATTTATGGCGCAAGGCTCTGAATCAAGTGCGTTAATGACGATGGTTGCGATGCGCGCTGCAACATTTTTTATCAGCGTTACAATTCTAGTGAGGCTACGTGGGACTGGCGGGATGGGAAAGTCACACCTGCCGCACTTGATCTTTATCGGCGTAGCTGACTTCAGCGCCAATTTGATTTTAGGAGTTGCAACGACAAAGGGACTTGTCTCACTTGCAATGGTCTTTGGATCTCTCTTCCCAATCATGACTGCGCTCTTGGCCTTTAAATACCTCCACGAGCGCTTACATAAAGTTCAATATGCAGGAATTATCAGCGCAGTAGTTGGTGTAGCAATGATTGCGGCGTTCCAGTAAGAGCGAGCTACTTCTTTGCTGTATAGAAAGTAGTTTCGCCTTCTTCAACACTAGACACATCGCTAAAGTGTGAGAGCATCTCTTTGATATCAATCTTATCTTCGCCACCTGTAATGCCAGTGACGCTTAACTCGAGGCGATCAATCTTTCCAAGTGCGATCAACTCATTGATAATTGATGCGCCAGCTTCGACGAGAATTGTTGGTCCAAATAAACGGGATGCGCGCTCTAGAGCTTCCTCAGCAGAGGCGTTCCACCAATAAGCCTGTCGATTATCGGCAAGTGCGTTGACCATCGACGTTGAGATGACCACAACCGGAACTGGAGTCTTGCGATAAGGCTCGGTGCGGGCGGTATTTCCTCCGATGAGAATGGCATCAACGTGGCGACGGCGTTCTAAGAAGCGAGCGCGATCTAGAGTCGATGTCACACCCCGGGACGATCCATCCTTTGCCGTGCTGCCATCGCTGCCGACTACCAAGGTCGCAATAACTTCGCCTGACTTTTCTACCGATAGATCTGCTGAACCCATGGCGCGAAGATTATCGCCCGCACCCTCCAAAGCGAGGTAGGCCCATCTTGAGGTTCTGGTCACTCTCAACGGGCCAATCACGCTCAGATCACCATAAACTCACAAGGTTCTACCCTTGCTTTAAGTTGAGGGGGAGCAAGAGGGCAAGTTAGCCTTACCCCATGAGCGTGAGCAGCAAGTGGTTACCCATGAGTCGGGTAGGAGCTTTAGCCTCCGCTCTGGCTTTAGCTGCAGGCTTGCTCCCAGCGATAGCCATTACCCAGGCCCACGCAGCTCCTACGTTGGCAGAGGTTCAGCGACAGGTGCGCATCCTTGAAGAAGAGGCAACCTCTGCGGCAGAAGGTGCGCAGGAGGCCAAGGTTGCCCTGGCCTCACTGCAGAAACAGCTTTCAGGTATTCAGGCAGCTGCTGCAGTTCAAGGAAAGACAGTAGATGACCTCTCGCGATCACTCGGCGTCATTGCCATCGAGCAGTACAAGAGCGGGGGGTTGGGACAGAACCTTGAACTCCTATTCTCCAGCGACCCAGCGCTCTATCTCTCCGCCGCAGGCTCTCTTGAATCCATTACGCGCAGCAAATCAACTCAGCTTCGTAAATATGAGGCAGCAAAGCAACGATTGACCGCTACCTCTCTTACAGTCAATGACAAGTTAGCCCTTGTAACTGCTGCGAAGAAGAAATTTGAAGCCCAATCAGCAAAGGCTGCCGCCAAACTTAAAGAAGCTGAATCAATTCTGGCTAAGTTAAAGAAGGAAGACCGTGAACGTCTTGCGCGCCTTGCTCAACAAGAAGAAGATGCCGATCAGAAGCGCTCGCTCGTGGCAGCAAAATCAGCAGCTGGCGTGTCTGGGCGTGCTGGCGTTGCTCTTAAATATGCCTTGAAGCAAATTGGTGATCGCTACGTCTTCGGTGCGGCTGGAATGCAATATTGGGATTGCTCAGGATTAACTATGCGCGCCTTTCAGGCAGCAGGAGTCTCATTGCCACACTCATCTGCAGCGCAATCACGAATGGGTAAATCAGTCTCGCGTAGCCAACTCAGACCTGGAGATCTTGTCTTCTTTGGTAGACCGGTCTCTCACGTAGGAATTTACCTCGGCGGTGGCAAGATGGTTCATGCACCGCGAACTGGATCTCGAGTGAAGGTTGCAAGTGCAAGCAATTTGGGTAGAAAACCTTTCGTTGGGGCGCGCCGCTTCTAGTGGAGAAAATTCTCTGCATCACCAATGATTTTGGACCTCGCGCCGGCGGAATCGAAACCTTTGTCATCGGATTAATTGAACGATTGCCCCACGGTAGCGTCATTGTCTACACCAGCGCCCAAGACAATAGCCACGAGTATGACCGCAAGTGGTTTGAAGAGTACGGCGTCGAAGTTCTGCGCGATAAGGCCAAGATCCTGCTTCCGACTCCGGGCGTCTCATTCTGCGTGAAATCACTCATCCGTGATCGCAACATTAGGATAGTCTTCTTTGGAGCAGCAGCCCCGCTAGGAATTCTCTCCAAGGGCTTACGCAGAGCCGGAGTGCAACACATTGTGGCGCTGACGCATGGCCACGAAGTCTGGTGGTCTCGTATCTGGCCGTTTAGCTGGGCGATGCGAAGAATTTCACAGCAGGTAGATCACCTGACATATCTTGGTGGCTTCACCCAACGCGCAATTGCTAAGGCGATCTCGACAGCTGCTGCTGATGCGATGCTCAAGATTGCGCCCGGAATTGATACAGATCATTTTGCACCCGTCGATGCAACTGCGCTCAAGGATCAGCTAGGTCTTGGAGATAAGAAAGTAATTGTCAGCGTTGGCCGTTTGGTACATCGCAAAGGTCAGGACACTCTGATCGAGGCGATGCCTGAGATCATCTCGGCAGTTCCAGATGCCCATCTTCTGATGATCGGCGAAGGCCCTTACCGAGCATATTTAGAAAATCGCACCAAGGCTTTAGACGTGCAAAGCTCGGTGACATTTATCGGACGCATTCAGTATGCAGATCTGCCTCGCTATATCTGCACCGGAGATATTTTCGTGATGCCTTCGCGATCTCGTTTGGCAGGACTAGAAGTTGAAGGTTTAGGAATTGTCTATCTCGAGGCCAGCGCATGTGGTCTTCCAGTTATTGCAGGTAACTCTGGGGGAGCACCAGATGCTGTTCTTGAGGGCAAGACAGGCCTTGTTGTAGATGGCAGATCCTCGCGCGAGGTTGCACAGGCGGTTATTGAACTTCTAAGCGATACAGCCCGATGTAAAGAGATGGGGGCTAATGGTCGCCAATGGATTATCAAAGAGTGGCGTTGGGATATCTGGGCCACTCGCTTTGCAGAGCTACTTAAAGTAGGCCGATAGCTCGAGCGCGGGCGACTGCGCTCTGCCTGTTATGTGTTTCAAGTTTGCGATAGATCGCTGCAATATGAGTCTTTGCTGTGGCATGTGAGATAAACATCTGCGCGGCGATTTCACCGATACTCAGTTCACCGCTGAGATAGGTAAGGACAGTTAACTCTCGCGGTGAAAGAAGTGCCTGACTCTTCTCTCTACCGATGAGAGCCACCGTCTGGCTGCTGATGAAGTGGTTAGGATTTTTTATAATTGAAGTAATTGCCGAGATCAGCACTGTAGAACTTTCAGACTTTGAGATGAAAGCCTGCGCGCCAGCTTGGGATGCTGCAGCGATGAGATTGAGATCGTTATTTAAACTTAAGACAACGATGGCGATGGTTGGGGATGTCTTTCTTGCCCACTGAATGATCTCAATGCCACTGCCATCAGGAAGATTGATATCAACAGTGATGACGTTCGGATTATGGAGTGCGATCATCGCCATCGCCTCCTTTATCGAGCCTGCTTGGCCGACACAGGTAAACCCAGATCTCTCCAGAGATTGAGCGATGCCTTCACGGACAAGAGGATGATCATCGATCACGAGTACGGTGTGACTCATACTCTGATTGTGACGGTGGTTCCTTCCTTTCCTGATTTGAAATCAATTGAGCCCGGTAACCCTTCAATACGCTCAATGACGCCGATGATTCCATAACGCCCAGGGGCAATCTCTGCCCCGCCATTTCCGTTATCGGAGATTGTCACCATGAGGCCATCATGATCGCCACTTAACTCTAGGAAAATCTGGCTAGCCCCAGAATGTTGGTGGGCATTGCGCAGGAGCTCGCCAATGACGGGCAGTAAGAGTTCAGCCCTCCGGCTATCTACCTCAATGCGATCGATCCGAAGAACAATCTCGGGGGAGATATCTCGAACTAAGGCGGTCAACTCCGAGGCGAAATCGATAGGACTGCGTAGATCGAAGATCTCACTTCGCACCTTATCCAGTAATTCGGTAACGCGAAAACGCACCGTGCGAATCTCATGCCGAATGAGGGCAGGAGTGTGAGGTTGGGCCAAGACAGAGTCGAGTTGGTAGCCCAACGCGACTAGATCCTGTGCGATTCCATCGTGAATTTCTCGGGCAATCTCTACTCTCGTTGATTGCGCCATAGAAATTCTTCTCTCTTACTCTTTGGAGAAGAGAGCTTCGATTTCTGATGCGTACTGCTGGGAAACGACATGTCGCTTCACAGAGAGCTTTGCGGTGAGCTGTCCACCTGCAATGGTGAAATCTTCTGCAAGGATCGTAAATTTACGGATCGATTCAGCCTTACTGACCGCCTTATTTGCTTCATCGACTGCAGTTTGAATGACAGCCAGCAAATCTGGATCATTGCGAAGAGTCTCAATCGATGCGCCATCCTTCTTATTTGTCGCAATCCAACCCTTGATCATCTCGGGATCGATTGTTACAAGGGCTGCGATAAATGGCTTGTTATCGCCGACAACCATGCACTGGCTGACAAGTGGATGTGCGCGAAGGCGATCTTCAAGAACGGCAGGAGCAACGTTCTTGCCACCTGCTGTAACGATCAACTCCTTCTTGCGACCGACGATGTAGAGGAAGCCTTCTTCATCAAGACGACCGAGGTCACCTGATTTGAACCAGCGATCTCCTTCAAAGACTTCGCTATTTGCTTGATCGTTCTGCCAGTAACCACGCATCACGATTGGACCTTGGATGAGAACTTCACCATCATCTGCAATCTTGATTGTTGTTCCTGGAATTGGGCGACCGACGGAGCCAACACGTAGGTTTCCGGTGATGTTAAGAGTTGCACCGGCTGTGGTCTCAGTTAATCCATAGCCTTCATAGATTGTCACGCCAGCGCCACGGAAGAAGTGACCGAGGCGTGCACCAAGAGGAGCTCCACCTGAGATTGCAGCTTCTACTGCGCCACCTAGCGTTGCGCGGATCTTTGAAAAGACCAACTTGTCAAAGAGTGCGTGCTTAAATGTAAGGAGCGGATTGAACTTCTTGGCATCAAGGTTCTCGCTATAGGCAATTGCAATTTCAGCTGCCTTACGGAAGATCTTGCCCTTACCAGCAGCCTCAGCCTTTGCTTCAGCGCCGTTATAGACCTTTTCGAAGATGCGAGGAACTGCAAGTACGAATGTTGGCTTAAAAGATTGAAGATCAGGTAGAAGGCGTCCTACCGGATCGCTGCAATGTGCCAAGTGGAGACCTGCAGTGATTGCACCGATCTGAACCATGCGCCCGAAGACGTGGGCCACAGGCAAGAAGAGGAGAGTTGATCCACCTGGCTTGAGGAATAGATCAGATGCACCCTGTACAACGTTTCCGCACTCTGAGAGGAAGTTGCCATGTGTGAGTGAAACTCCCTTTGGCTTACCTGTTGTTCCAGATGTGTAGATCAAGGTTGCAAGAGTGTCAGGGCTCAATGAATTTCTGCGACGATCAATTTCATCATCGGTGATGTTGGCTCCAGCCTTGGCAAGGACTGATAGAACATCATCTGTCATCGTCCATACATGCTTTGTATGTGATGGAAGAACGGTCTGTGCAAGCTCGCGGTGTGTAGGAGTTTCTACAATGAGAGCCACAGAACCTGAGTCACTCAAGATCCAATCAACCTGTTCAGCAGAAGATGTTTCATAGATTGGAACAACGCAACCACCTGCAAACCAGATAGCAAAGTCAAGAATGGTCCACTCATAACGAGTACGCGCCATGATTGCAACGCGATCACCAATATTGATTCCGGCTGCGACTAAACCTTTAGCTGTGGCGCGAATTTCGGCTTCAACTTCGCGAGCTGTAACAGGTTGCCATCCATCGCCCAATGGGCGGGACATGATCACGCGCTCTGGCTCAAACCATGCGCGATGGGCGATGAGTTCTGTGAGGTTGCCCTCAGTGGCAGCAGGGACAAGTGGTGGTACTGAGTATGAAGTCATGGGCAAACGCTAGCGGGCGAATCGCAAAAATGGGAGATCCCAGAAAGAGTTTTCTCGGGGTAACCTTGCGCCCATGAGCGATATGAGCAGATCAACAATTGTTATCGAGGCACCACTAAGCCAGGTCAGCGAGGTTCTCTTCGATCTGGAGAAATACCCAGATTGGTCAGATTCCATAACAAAAGTCAAAGTTACTGAGCGGGATGATGCAGGGCGCGTGACCGGTGCGGTGATGAGCATCAGTGCAGGTGCACTCAAAGATGATGTGAGTCTTACCTATAACTGGGATGGAGCTCCAGCACGTCTTGAGTTCGAGCTCGAAGATGCCAACATGCTCACCAAAATGGATGGCGCATACATTCTTAAGGATCTCGGAGACGAGACTGAAGTTACCTATGAACTTTCGGTCGGCGTATCTATGCCAATTCCACAAATGATGATTACTAAGCAGGAGAAATCCACAATTGATCAATCGCTTGCTCAGCTTAAAGAGCACTGCGAAGGTTAATTGTTTCAATGTCCTACACGATTGGTATTGATGTCGGTGGAACCAAGGTTCTCGGCGGCGTTGTCGACGAATCTGGAAAGATTCTCATCGATGCAAGGCGCGATACCCCTCGTGAAGGTGGCACCGCTTTAACTCAGACAATTGCAGATGTTGCACGCGAGTTGATGAATTCATATTCAGTTGAGTCGGTAGGAATTTCTGCAGCTGGTTTTGTCTCATCCGATCGCAAGACGATGCTGGCAACACCGAATATCGCTGGATGGAATGGAGTTGATCTCGACGCCCAGCTCACCGCACTCATTGGTCTGCCCGTTGTCATTGAAAATGATGCAAATGCTGCAGCATGGGGCGAGGCAGCATTTGGTGCCGGGCGCGGCCATGACCATCTCTTGATCGTCACCGTTGGAACAGGCATCGGTGGGGGAATTGTCGTCAATGGCAATCTCTATCGAGGTGGATTTGGAACTGCTGCAGAAATTGGTCATATGCGCGTCGTTCCTGAAGGCCATCTCTGCGGATGTGGTGCTCGCGGATGTTTTGAACAATATGCAAGCGGCAGTGCGCTGATGCGCCATGCACGCGAAGCAATTAGCGCAACGCCAGAGCTGGCGCGCAATTTACTTGCGTTAGGTAATGGAACCCTTGATGGCCTTACAGGTAAGCACATTTCAGAGGCTGCTAAAAACGGCGATGCTGTAGCACTTGCCGCCTTCAATACAACAGCGCATTATCTAGGTGCAGGAATAGCTTCCCTATGCGTAATTTTGGATCCGACTCGCGTTGTTATCGGTGGCGGAGTCGTTGAAGCAGGAGAGATTCTCCTTGGACCAACTCGCGAATCGTTAATTCGCCATATGCCTTTTGCTGGAAAACATCCTTACCCAGATATCGTCCCGGCTGAACTTGGAAATGAAGCAGGTCTTGTAGGCGCTGCAGATTTAGCGCGTCTATAAAAACTTACTTTTCGCTTGGATAGATCAGACCAATCTGACGACGAATCTCATCAAGGGATCCCATAATTTCGATACTCTCATCAGGAGTTAGAATCGGTGAGCTCTTGGCACCACTTCGCACAACGCCTTCAAACTCTTTCGCTTGCTCACGTAGCCCGTGGCCCTTGTACTCATTTGGATACTCGGTTGTGGTGCCATCGTGCATGATCACGCGCATTGCAGCAGGGTTGTAGAAGGTGCGATCAATCTCGATTTTGCCAAGAGTTCCACAAATTGTTGCTCGACATGGAGTTGAGACCATCATTGTCGAGGTCAGAATCGCCTGCGCGCCGCTCTTGTAATTAAAGATCGCTGTAGAACTTGCATCAACGCCCTTGTCGGTAAATGTTGCAGAGGCTGTGATGGAATCCGGCTTTCCCAAAACCATATGAGCAAATGAAATTGGATAGATGCCAAGATCCAGGAGCGCTCCGCCGCCAAGGGAAGGTTCCCAATGGCGCGGGTTGGCGTAATCTGAAAGTCGCTGACCATGATCTGCCTCCACCGCCCAGATATCTCCAAGCACACCAGATGCAAGAATCTCGCGAACCTTATGCATATGTGGCAAGAAACGTGCCCACATAGCCTCCATAAGAGCAACACCATTTGCATCAGCAGCTGCCTTCATCTGCGCAGCTTCCTGTGCATTGATGGTAAATGGCTTCTCGCATAGGACTGGCTTTCCTGCATTGAGAGCCAAGATCGTATTGCTCACATGATATGGATGTGGGGTTGCAACATAGATTGCATCAAGAGTTGGATCGTTAACTAAATCTTCATAACTTCCATAGGCGCGACAACCCGGAAATTCAAGTGCGAATGCATCGGCACTTTCCTGGGAGCGAGAGCCAACTGCGGCAACGATATGGTTATTGAAGTAAGAGAGATCACGAGCAAAAGCTTGTGCAATTCCACCGCTTGCAAGGATTCCCCAACGAAATTCTGTACTCATATCTGCGCTCCATCATCATCGAGTTCTGAATTATCCGGACGTGGATTATCTTTCCACCTCTTAAAGGCTTTGCGACCGCTGGAGAAGAAATTTTTTATCGAGGTCTTCTGTGGTTGTGGGGGAGTAAACCCTTCAGGATCAACGGCTGCATCTAACTCATCTAAGTATGTACTCGGCGCGCTCTGATCGAGTGACAATCCAGAGACGAGAGCGTGAAATTGCTCATCGATGAGATCTTTCTCATCTTTCTCTGGATCTGGCTCAGGATCTGCCTCTCCGCGTGAAGATGTCATGCTTTATATTCGCACAAACTTACCCAATTGAGTAGAAAAGGGGTTAAATTATGAGCATGAACAATCTGCCCTACGGCACTTTGCGGGCCTTCTTGACGCCCTTCCTCATGATTCTCTTTCGCCCCAAGGTCAAGGGTCTTCGCAATGTCCCTGCTAGCGGTCCATTGATTATCGCCTCTAACCATCTCTCATTTAGCGATTCAATCTTTATGCCACTAGTTGTTCCTCGTAAGGTGACATTTCTAGCTAAGAGCGAGTACTTCACTTCTCCTGGGCCAAAAGGTTTATTGAAGAAATTAACATTTATCGCCCTCGGTCAGGTTCCAGTAGATCGCTCAGGCGGCCGTCGCAGTGAAGCGGCGTTGATTACCGGCTTACAAGTTCTCTCTGAAGGTAAGTGCATCGGAATTTATCCTGAAGGCACACGCTCTCCAGATGGACGCCTCTATAAAGGTCGTACAGGAATTGCGCGATTGGCTATTGAATCTGGCGCACCAATTGTTCCAGTTGCCATGTTTAACACTGAGAAGATTCAGCCAACCGGACAGGTTGTTCCCAATATTAAACGAGTCGGTATGACCTTTGGCGAACCGATGTACTTTGATGGTGATTCAACAGACCTTGCCTATCTTCGCGAAGTCACAGATAAGATCATGAATCGCATTCAAGAGCTATCAGGTCAAGAGTACGTTGATGAATATGCAGTAAAGGCGAAGAAGCCTAGTTCAAGTAAAGGCGAAGAAGAGAGCGAATAGAGTTCAGCGTTAGCGCGATTGAATCTGCGCCAACTGGGTGAGGTAGTTACAGGTAAGACATTGCTCACCTGAATCAGGTAACTCGCCTTCGATCACTGCGATCAACTCTTCTAAAAGTGCGGCAAATGTTGCGCTATCTCGCTCAACAGGCAGATAGTGCTGAGTTACGCCAAATCCATGGGCACCATCTGCCGTCTCAGTAATTCCATTGAGCTTCCATACAAGTAATCCCATAGTAGAGACGGGAAATGGCTTGCCCTTATCTGGATTTTCAAGAGCGTGGGCATAGGCCTCAAGTTGTGGTGAGTAGAAGGTGCCGTTGTCGCGATCTGAATCCGAAACTTTGCAATCAATAATTCCCACAGATCCATCTTCGTAATGGGCCAGTAGGTCATAGATACCAAGAATCTTCCATGTAGTTTGGCGACCGCCGACAACGAGAGGGGCGGATTTAACCCACTGACCCCATTGCTTGACCACGCCCGCAGGAAGTGTGGGATCGAGATCTTGCATTGATGCGCGGCGAAAGTGCTCTTCTTGGGCATCGGCTAACGGTTTAACTAAAGGGAATTGGCCAGGCATTGTGACCTTAAACCAATATTTAATCCAGAGACATCTCTTGCAGGTCGAAAGACCAAAGGTCAGATCAGAAGGAGCGATCGTATCTCGTGCTGGTTTTTCTGGGCGCGTAATCTTCATCTGGCTCATGCGGTGATTAAATCACGAGCAGCAGTTGCAATCACAAGAATTCCTAAAATCATGATCACGATTCCTCCGGTGGCGCGCAGCGCTATCAAACGTCGAGTGTCATCTGCCAACCATGCACGCGCAGTTCCCGCTAAGAGCCCCCAGGATGAATCGAGGAAGAATGCCAGAACGGCAAAGATCGCTCCCATGAGGAGAAGTTGCTGGGAGATATTTCCCTGCTCCTTATCGACAAAGGGCGGCAAGACCGCTGCAAAGAAGACGATCCCTTTGGGGTTAAGTGCACCGACCCAGAATCCATCACGTACACATTGCCAGAGAGTTGGCTCGGAAGTATCTGTTGCAGCAGTCATACCAGCTGCATGCATTGCACGTTTGCGCCAGGCATCAATACCAAGATAGAGAAGATAGAGGCCACCACCCCATTGCACTGCGGCGTAGAGAAGATCTGAGCGGGAGAGTAGGGGGCCAAAGCCAAGTGCAACTACTGCCGAGAGAGTGAGCGCTCCTGATGCATTGCCAAGCACTGTAAGAACAGCAACGCGGCGCCCCCATGAAATTGCGCGAGCGATAACAAAGAGAACGCTGGGACCAGGGGCAAGGATGATTGCAATCGCGGCGATCAGGTACTCACCAATTCGTGAAGGAATTACCAGACCGGCCATATTCATCCTTTAATGATAGATCAGGCCCCACAGAATCTCTTCTGCAGGGCCTGATCTCTTACTTATTTGAGTTAGTTAATCGCCTTACTTAATTGATTTACTTACCGCGAGCTTTAGCGATCCCGTGTAGTACGTGATAACCAATGACTGCAACAAGTGTTCCGTTGACTATACCTGTGAAGGTGTAGTCACCCTTTGTCCATGAGTAATCTGCGATACCGATGATGATCGCTGATGCAACAACAAGGAGATTGATTGGATTTGAGAAGTCTGAACGACTATCAACCCAGATACGTGCACCGAGAATTCCGATCATTCCAAAGAGGGCAGTTCCTGCACCACCGAGTGCTCCCATTGGAGTAGCTGCTAGAACAGCACCAAACTTAGGAGAGAGTGAGAGAAGGATTGCACCGATACCGGCTACCCAGTAAGCAGCAGTTGAGTAGACGCGGCTTGCTGCCATAACACCGATGTTCTCTGCATATGTTGTTGTTCCAGAACCACCACCTGCACCTGCAAGTGTTGTAGCAACGCCATCTGCCATCAGAGCGTTACCCATCTGATCATCGAGATCTTTTCCGGTCATCGCAGCAACTGCCTTGACGTGTCCTACGTTTTCAGCGATGAGAACAAGTACAACTGGCAAGAAGAGGATCATGATGCTGAATTTAAATGTAGGTGTCTCAAAGGCAGGAGCGGCTACCCACTTAGCTGCCTTGATTCCATCTGTGTTGACTTGGCCGAGAACAAGGGCTGTGATGTAGCCGATTGCAAGACCAAGGAAGATGCTGATACGACCGATCATTCCGCGTGAGAATGCGGTGAGAAGACCGATAGAAACGAGAGTGATAATTCCAATCATCGTCGCATTTGGATCGACAACTTTTCCACCGACAAGACCCTGGAAGTTATTCTTTGCAGCAGGGGCGAGGTTAAGACCGATCAACATAACGATCGCGCCTGTAACAATTGGCGGCATCATTGAGTTGATCCAACCGATTCCTGCAGCGCGGACCACAAGGCCTATGAGAATGAGAACGACACCGGTAAAGACGATACCTCCGAGGGCACCTGCCATTCCGCCGCCTTCTGCACCCATGGCAGCAGAGATTGGTCCAAGGAATGCAAAGGATGAACCGAGATAGCTTGGAACTTTATTCTGAGTAATGATCAGAAAGAGGAGAGTTCCGATACCTGAGAAGAAGAGTGTGGTTGTTGCGGGAAAGCCGGTAAGAATTGGGACAAGGAATGTCGCGCCGAACATTGCAGCGATATGCTGCAAGCCAAGGCCGATTGTGAAGGGCCAGCTCAGACGTTCGTCAGGGGCGACAACTCCTCCAGATGTGACGGACTTGCCGTCTCCATGGAGCTTCCATGTAAATAGTGACACGTAGATTTCCTTCCTCGAATACCGCCCAGGGGCTGGCAGCAGGCCAGGATGACCGAATCGAAGGGTAGAACTCTCTTCTAGCCAACCCTCAGGTAGCCCCTCGGCGAGTCGGAAAGTGGTCAGAGTTGCTATCGGGCCACCTATCGGATTCAATAGCGTCCTATATATCGAATCGATATATCGTTCCCGCTATAACTCAACCGCCTAGGAGGAGCCATGCGCTCTCGTGCAGAGTCTCTGGAGTTTGCTCTCCTTGGCCTGCTCGCACAGAGCCCACTCCATGGTTATGAGCTCCGCAAACGCATTAGCGCGATCTTTGGACCCTTTAGAGCCCTCTCCTTCTCAGTTCTCTATCCGCAGCTACGCCGGATGTTAGAAGCGGGCCTAATCCAAGAGACGACAGGGGAGAGTGAATCTCGCCGTTCACGCATTGTCTATGCGATCACCAAGGCCGGCAATGACCGCTTTGTTGAATTGGCCGAGAGCGTTAACTCGGAGGCATGGGAAGACGATGGCTTTGAAATCCGCTTCGCCTTCTTTAGCCCTACATCTACAAAGAACCGCATCAGAATTCTTGAAGGGCGTCACCGTCGACTTCAAGAGAAGGCAGAGATGCTTCGAGTCGAACTCGAGCGCTCGCCTTCAGGTATCGATAAATATCTAGAAGAGTGGCGCCGCCATTCGTTGGAATCGGCAATGCGAGAGATCGCATGGCTAGAAGACATGATCAAAACCGAGAGGAAATAGAGTGAAAATCACAACTGGAAAAGGCGACATCCGCGTTGCCATCGTTGGAGTAGGAAACTGCGCCAACTCATTGGTACAAGGCGTTACCTATTACAAGGACGCTGCAGCAGATCAAGAGATCCCAGGTCTCATGCATGCAACTGTCGGCGCTTATCACATCAGCAATGTGAAGTTCGTTGCCGCCTTCGATGTAGATTCAAAGAAGGTCGGACTAGATCTTGCAGATGCGATCTGGGCGAGCGAGAACAACACCATTAAATTTAGCGATGTCGCCAAGACAGGCGTAGAGGTTCTTCGTGGAGTAACTCACGATGGTCTCGGTCGCTACTATCGCGAGACAATCACCGAGTCGACAGCAGCTCCAGTAGATGTTGTTGCAACTCTCAAGGAAGAGCAAGTAGATGTACTTATCTGCTATCTCCCAGTAGGTTCAGAAGAGGCTGCAAAGTTCTACGCACAGTGCGCACTTGATGCCGGTTGTGCATTTGTTAACGCACTTCCAGTCTTCATCGCATCAGACCCAGTCTGGGAGAAGAAGTTTAAGGATGCAGGCCTTCCAATCGTCGGCGATGACATCAAGAGCCAGGTGGGTGCAACAATTACACACCGCATCATGGCAAAGCTATTCCAAGACCGTGGCGTTCACCTCGATCGCACCTACCAGCTCAACGTTGGTGGAAACATGGACTTCAAGAACATGCTTGAGCGCGATCGCCTTGAGTCGAAGAAGATCTCAAAGACAAATTCTGTTACTTCACAGCTCGATCACGACATGGGTGAGAAGAATGTTCACATCGGACCTTCTGATTACATTCCATGGCTTGATGATCGCAAGTGGGCATATGTCCGCCTTGAAGGCCGCGCCTTCGGTGACGTTCCATTGAACCTTGAGTACAAGCTCGAAGTATGGGATTCACCAAACTCAGCAGGCGTCATCATCGATGCACTTCGCTGTGCCAAGATCGGTCTAGATCGCAAGGTCGGCGGAGCACTTCTCTCACCATCTTCATACTTCATGAAGACACCTCCTGTTCAGTACACAGATGAGCAGGCACACGATAAGACTGAAAGCTTTATTGCTGGAACTCTTGATCGCTAAAAAACCACTCTCTCGGTAATAAAAAACACCCGGCCTGCAGATGCAGACCGGGTGTTTTTTATTTCCCCTCACGGAGAGTTGAGGGTCAAATCGTCGCATCCTTAGGGGTGCGACGAAGGTGGATCAACCCTGCGATAGAGAGAAGTAACATCATGAGAGCTCCTACAAGAGCGGCAATGGCTGAGTAACCAGCAATAACGCCAAGGGTTCCAAAGGCGTATGCCTGAAGAAGCATTCCGCGCAAGGTGTTACCCATGAAGAGTGTTTGGCGCAATTCGCCGTACTTAGCAATTTCTTCTGCTGTACCAGTTCCGCCGCGAACCATGCCCATATATTTTCCAGAAGCTTCAGAGTAAGTCAATGGAGCGCCGGCGACTGCAATTGATGATGCTTTCATATGTTCCCAGATGTAGAGATCAGAGTAATCACGGGCCA
>JACCDV011148437.1_pt1 | contig 47072 bp, 64 predicted proteins | sample 7446131 | NCBI WGS metagenome assembly JACCDV01 (sample SAMN15323448, study PRJNA562643) | freshwater metagenome | isolation source: river surface water | place: USA:Blue River Watershed | collected 2017-08-17
GAGGTAGCACTTGTGGTGGTGGAGTTTATAAGGTTTGGTAGGTATTGGAGAGTACCAAGGGTGGTGGTGGCGTTGATCCTAGCATCAGCACGAGCGTCAGTGAAGTAGAGGTTAGAACCTTCAGCCACGTTGGTGGTTAAGAGACCCAAGGTAGAGGTTGAAAGTTGTTGCCATGAGCCACCTGCGTATGAACCGAGGAGAAGTCCTGCAGCAGATGGAGAAGATATCCCTGTACCTCCCCCACCAGCGGTGAGAAGACCAGCTAGAGAGTTGGTGAAGGTGATGGTGTTGGTACTGCCGGTGATAGTAGTTGAAGCAGTGAGGCCGTTGAAGGCAGAGGTTGAGGTAGCGAAGGTGATGGTTGCGCCTGTTTGAGTCTGACCTGTTGGGCCAAGAGCAGTGATAGCTGAAGTGATGTAGTCAGTACCGGCGACAGCAGCAATAACTGAACCAGCTGAGTTGGTCTTGAGGAGAGAGTTTGTAACACCTGAGATAGCAAAGGAGGTGGTGGTAGCTTGGGTGGTGGTGGCACGGGTAGTGACAGTGTCGGTGAGACCTCTAAGGATTGCGAGATTGTTTAGAGTAGTGGTGGCAGCTAGGTTGGTATCGAACCTTGTATCAAAGAGTCCGTTGAAGGTAGTGGTGTATACACCGTTGGTGACAGTTCCAGCGTTGCCTGAGATAGAACCAGTGATGGTGTTTCCGAAGGTGTTGTTGCCAGAGAAGGTGTTGTCGTTGGCAAGAAGAGTAGATGATGCAGCAGTGATGGTGATGTCTGCAGAACCGTTGAAGGCAGTACCGTTGATGTTCCTTGAAGTTTGAAGGATGGTAGCTGTACCGGCGTTGCCTGAGATAGAACCTGAGATAGTTTGGCTGAAGGAGTTAGAGCCAGAGAAGGTGTTGTTGTCTGCAAGCAAGGTGGAGGAAGCGGCTGTTGTGGGCCATGTGGAACGACAAGTATCAGAGGACAGACAAAGAGTGGCAAAGGTGCCCTTGGTGGAAAAGAGATTCGTCGTCGTCGCCTGTGTACCAGTGGCATTTGTGAAGGTCAGGGTTTGAAGAGTGGTTGAGCCAGTGGCCAAGATGGAGTTCGTGTTCGAGAAGGTTTGTTGAGCTGTCCAAGTATTAGCATTACCAAGGTTTAGCCCTATGGTGCGAGCTGTGCTTCCGTTGTATGTACCAGAGAAGGTTAGTGTTGTGTCAGTAGCAGTGAGATCAGCTAGGTTAGATCCTAGAGCAATGCCAGAGATAGTGGAGTTAGCGAGCATTGCGTTCGATATTGCTCCAGTGTCAACAGAACAAGTTGTGCCATTACAGGTGAAGGAACCAAAGTCAGAAGCAGAGAGGTTGTCTGGGTCTATGGCATTGGCGGTAATCAGCTGAGTAGCAAGTGACAAATAATCTTCACCCGCTAAGGTGACGGCGTCATGACGAGCAGCTGTGTTGGCTTGAACTTCAGCGTTTGTGAGAGTACCGATAACTGCTGTGTTGGCGCGAAGTTGTGTCGTGGAAGCAAGGTTCGAAACATAGAGAGCGGTGGTGGTAGCACTTGTAGTGGTGGAGTTTATAAGGTTTGGTAGGTATTGGAGAGTACCAAGAGTGGTGGTGGCGTTGATCCTAGCATCAGCACGAGCATCGGTGAAGTAGAGGTTAGAACCTTCAGCCACGTTGGTGGTTAAGAGGCCTAGTGTAGAGGTTGAAAGTTGTTGCCATGAGCCACCTGCGTATGAACCTAGGAGAAGTCCTGCAGCAGATGGAGAAGATATCCCTGTACCTCCCCTACTTGCAGCAAGGGACCCTGTCCAAGTTGGTGTTAGGGTGAAGGTACCACTTGAGTTTGTGATATTGAGACCGATGTTGGTGTCGGTTGATGTAGCGAGAGTTATGTCTCCTGTTTGAGAAGAACCATAAGTTTGGCCGAACGAGCTAACTGCGGTAGTAAGGTAATCAGTACCAGCAATGGCTGCTACGACCGAACCCAAGCTGTTGGTCTTTAGCAAAGAGCTAGCCACTCCAGAGATAGCGAAGCTTGAGGTGGTGGCGTTAGTTGTGGTTGAATTGTCTATCCTTGCTCCTCCAACAACCTCAAACCTAGCCATAGATGAGGTAGCTGTGGCACCGATGATAACTTGGTTGGTGGTGGTTGAGACGTAGATACGGCCAGTACTTGCGTCCCCCGCATTAGCTACAAAGGTCCAGTTAATTTCTTGTCCGCTCCCACCGCCGCTAGAGTCTATTCCACAAGAGAACTTACCAGTCAAAGCATTGTAAAGAAGATTCTGAGACTCCGAACTACAGTCGACAAGTCCTCCTTGGAAGAACCCATTAGACACGGTGAGTGCCGAGGTGGAAGCCATGTTGCCAACTGACAAATATGTGGTGGTAGCTTGAGTACCTGTGGCATTAGAGAAGGTGAAGTTCTGAAGAGTGGTGGAACCTGTGAGCAATAGGTTAGCAAAGGTAGATTGCCCCGCATTTAGAACACTGGCGAAAAGGTTGGTGGATGAAGCTGTGCTACTAAAGAAATTGGTAGTGGTGGCGTTGGTAGTGGTGCTGTTTACACTTGTAAGATTGGTGTTGGTAAGTGTGGTGATAGTTGATGACGCACCGACCACAGCATTGGCCACTTGAGCAAAGACTGCAGAAGAAAGTCTTTGTCGTGGAGAAAGGGTTTCGAAGCTGACGTTGTCAGAAGAAACTTCTACCTGAAGATAAATGTTTGGATTACCAAAGGAATAGTCTAGAGCATCAGGATACCCGCTACCCGTGTCACCAATGTTTACGTTGAATACTCCAGACCTAACTGTTGCTGTGGTAGCAGTAGGGGCGCCTGTCGGCCAAAGTCGTGAGCCAGAGGTGGTGGCAGATGCGTCCCAGATAGAAAACTTGAAGTAGTATGTCGTGCCAGAAGTACTGCCCAAAAGGTCTCCGCCTGAGTCAGCTAGACGACCCTGGTAGCTTATGACCGTTGGTGCACCTTGGGCTTGCGCCACCAATGCACCAACTCCTAAATTACCGATGGTTGATACGGCGAGCAGAACCGAAAGAACTAATGATGAAAATTTCCTCTTTTTCAAAGATGTGCTTATACATAATTTTACCTTAGTTAAGCCGTATTTCAGCTATTTCTTATCCCCATCAAGAGCCTCCCAAAGATACAAAGATAGGTATGTATGCTCTCCTTCGTAAAATTTTGCCAGAAGGCGCATTTTTTTCTCACTTGGGAGCGTTTTTAGTCCAAAAACCTTCTGAAACCCCTTCTTGATACCCAAATCTCCAACAGGCAAAATATTTGGTCTGTTCAATGCAAAAATCAGGAACATATCTGCTGTCCAAGGACCAACCCCCTTGACCCGAACAAGATGCTCCTTGATATCCGCATCACTCATCTTAGAAAAATCTTTAGAATTTATAGTATTATCCAAAAACTTTTTAGCTAAGTCGTTTAGGTAAGAAGTTTTTTGCCCAGAGAGACCAGCCGAGCGCAAATCTTTTGTAGAAATTTCTAAAAAATTCTTTGGAGTTGGCTTCTTCCTACGGAAAAGTTGCAGAAATCTTTTGTAAATAGAATCCCCTGCCTTTGTTGAGATTTGTTGATAGACGATAGAGCTACAGAGTGATAGAAAGTGGTTGCTACTTGGTGTGAGCTTGCGCTTTATTTTCTTCTTGTCTAACTTGGGCATTTCTTGGCGGAGGGTAAGAGATTCGAACTCTTGGTGGGTTGCCCCACACACGCTTTCCAAGCGTGCGCACTAGACCACTATGCGAACCCTCCATTAGGGGCCATATTACACTTTTTCTACGGCTTAAGAAACCTTCCTCATTCCTCTCAAGGTCTTGATGCTGTAATACAGAGCCACTATGAAAATCAGGGCCAAAAGCTGGTTTAAAACAAAGAATTTGTCTATACCTCCAATCTTGTGCTGACTTACCGCATAACTCTCAAAGACCACTACTCCAGCGAGGGTTATAAAGGTATTTAGGAGTGCACTTGCTGGAGAAGTTGGACTAGTGAGCCCTGCTGCTACAGAGAGCACTAGTATCGCCATGATGGAAAAGAGTATCGGCTTGTCTATAATGGGGCTAAAGAAGGGCAGAGTTGCCGCCATAACCAGAGCACCAATGATGAAGAGCCTCCTAATTATATCTCCGTAGTAATGGATCATGATCTAGATCTCATTAGCCTACCAACACTCCAAGTATTACCAGAGTTAAAGACCATAAGAACAATGAGAGCTACAAAGTATATGACGTGCTCATCAACTACATAGGCATGTGCGTTCGGCTGTGGGAAGCCAAGTGGAAGGTAGTATAGGACCATAAGTAGTGCGCCCAATGGAGCAGATATACTGACGAAGACTCCAAGTATGAGAGACACGCCAAGGAGTGTCAGCCCCCACTGGTTTACAAAGTCTACTATCGGCAATATGTTTGGAGAGGAAAGAAATTCGAAGAAGGTGTTAAACGCTTTGGCCCCACCAAGATACCCAGCTGAAGTCCAATTAGGATCAAGTACTTTAGTGATCCCCGCCCAGAAGAAGAGCCATCCCATCGTTACCCTAAGAGCAGTTAACGTAATTTTTTGTACATTGTTCATACAATAAATTATATCAGATATTTATCACCATCTTCCGCTCGCTCCTCCACCACCAGAACTTCCTCCACCAAAACCGCCAAACCCTCCTCCACTACCTCCATGTCCTCCTCCACCCATATACCACGGATGTTTCGTCCTATCCTTACCGGCATGTTTAGAAGCAATATAATCAAGAAATAGTCCTAACAGAACAAAAAATGCAGTGGCGACGACACCTGTATAGATGAACCCCTGAAACAAACCAATCACAATACCCACAACACCGCCGATAACACCCCCGAACCACCAACTCTTACTACTGCCCAAAAACCTCATTAGAATCATGAAGAGTATGATTCCCGAATAGGCATAGTCAGACAAAGACCCAATTTCCCCCCTTCTCTCTGGCTCATAAGCACCGAGCTCCATCTCGCCAGCAATGTTGGCTTGAATGGAATTCACTGCTTCTACCAAACCTAAACCATAGTTACCAGCACGAAAGTAGGGTACAAGTATGTCCGAAATAACATACGAAGCCTCTATGTCTGTGATAACGGGCTCAAGTCCGTAACCCACCTCGATACGAACTTCTCTCTCCTCTTCTGCTACAAGTATGAGCAGCCCCGTATCTTTGGTAGCCTCGCCTATACCCCATTCCTCAAACAACTCGACAGCAAAGTTCTCTACAGTGTCGCCACCCAACGTATCGACCGTCACCACTGTGATCTCGTACTCAGAGTTCTCTGCAAAAGATCTCAAGTCCGCTTCAAGAATCTCCCTCGAGCTAGAGTCGATAATCTGAGCAAAATCGTTTACAAAACCAGTCGGCTTACCAGGAGATGTGTAAGCAAAAAGTATTGTGGGAACAAGAAGTAAGATCAACCAAAGTCGCATTGCTTTAGTTTACAAGATCGACGTTGGGAGCAGTCTCGGCACCAGACACAGCCTCAAAGTACGCTCTCTCAGAGAAGCCTGTAACAGTAGCCAAGATGTTGCTTGGGAATCTCTTGATACCAATGTTGTAGTCACGCACTATCTCGTTGAACCTTGTCCTCTCGACGGAAATCCTGTTTTCAGTACCCTCAAGTTGAGTCATGAGGTCCTTAACGTTTTGCGAAGAGTTTAGCTGTGGATAGTTCTCCATTATTACTAAGAGTCTACTTAGAGAGCTCTCAATCTGAGAAGCTGCGATGGCCTTAGCGTTTGGAGTAGTTGCACTTCCATAAGCAGTCCTAGCGTCGGCAATCTTGCCAAAGATCTCCTGCTCTTGATTGAGGATACCCTTAACTGAATTAACAAGGTTTGGCACAAGGTCTAACCTCCTCTGATACTGAGTCTCAACGACGGACCACTGTGAGTCAGCCTTCTCGTTTAGAGTTACAAAACCGTTATAACCAGAGAACCCCCACAAAACCAATAGTCCCAGAACTACCAAAATAATAATTTTTGTTTTCATATGTTTATTATACTAGAAACTGGAAATTAGTACTCCATATCACCCAGACTCTTGTCCTTCTTCTCCTCTGGGATATCTGTGATAGCTACTTCAGTGGTGAGAAGGATTGACACTGCACTCGTTGCGTGCTCCAAGGCGCTCCTAGTCACCTTCACCGGATCGATAATCCCCTCTAGAAACATATCAGCTACCAAGACATCATTAAGAGCATCGTAGCCGGCATTAGGTCCTCCCTTAATCACATCAGAGATTATCACCCCGGCATCCTTGCCAGCGTTTTGTGCAATCTGTCTTAGTGGCTCTCTTAGTGCTTCTACTACAGCCAAATATCCTGCCGAGTACTCGGCAGAGTTGGTGTTCTCTGCTGCTTTCTTGGCGTGACTTGATGTCTTAAACTTGGTCTCAAGCTTCTCAGCTACTTTGATAAGCGCACTTCCACCTCCGATTACAATTCCTTCGGCGATAGCGGCTCGGGTGGCGTTCACCGCGTCCTCTATCTTTAGCTTCAAATACTTCATCTCTGTTTCTGTAGCAGCCCCCACTCTAATGACAGCTACACCACCAGAGAGTTTGGCTATCCTCTCATCAAGCTTCTCTTTATCAAACTTGGAAGTGCTCTTCTCTCTTTGGACCTTAAGCATCTCCACCCTATCCTCAATATCCTTCTTCTGGCGCTTGTTGCCCACTATGACCGTGTTGTCCTTGGTCGAGACAATGTCGGCTCGACCAAGGACCTTGAGCTCCGCGTTCTCAAAAGACACACCCATCTCATCGGAGACAATAGTTGCACCAACTACTGTGGCGATATCACCTAGGAGCTCCTTCTTCTTATCTCCATAACCTGGCGCCTTGATAGCTAGGACATTAAATCCACCCCTTAGTTTGTTTAGCACAAAGGTAGTCAACGCTTCTCCGTCTACATCATCAGCAATGATAACCAGGTCCTTCTTGCCAGCTCCAGCCAACTTCTCAAGAAGGGGGAGGACCTCCTTCACTGCCGAAATCTTCTTGTCTGTAATCAAGACGCTCACATCCTTATACTTCGCCTCCATCCTCTCAGAGTTGGTGACCATGTATGCCGATATATAGCCCCTGTCTATCTGCAAGCCCTCTACTACATCGCTCTCGATACCAAAGCTTGGAGATTCCTCAACCGTTACGACACCATCCTTACCCACCTTCTTTATCGTGTCGGCAATTATTGTGCCGATATCCTCAGACTCTGCAGATATGGTGGCCACTTGCTTCACCTCTGCATCTGTCTTTATAGGCTTAGCAATCTTCTTAAGCTCTGCTACCGCTCCTTCTGTAGCCTCCTCAATACCTCTCCTTATCCCCATTGGGTTAGCACCCATCACCACCCTATTGAAACCGGCTTCAACCAAAGCCCTTGTGATGACAATAGAGGTGGTAGTACCGTCTCCAGCTACGTCATTCGTCTTCTGGGCTACCTCCTTGATAATCTCAGCTCCCATGTTGCCAAACTTGTTTGGCAAAGTGATGCTCTTGGCGATAGTCACCCCATCATTAGTAATCTGTGGTGAGCCATAGCCCTTGTCTATAGCCACGTTCCTCCCCTTTGGTCCTAGGGTTATACGAACCGCATCAGCTACTGTGTCTAGACCTTCCTTGAGACCCAAGAGTGCCTTATCCTTCCAAAGAAATTGTTTAGCCATAGTATTTTGTATCTTTAGTTTTTGATAACTGCCAAGATGTTCTCCTCCTTTACCAAATAGAGATCCTCTCCGTTAATCTTAATCTCATCGTAACTATACTTGCTAAAGATCACCGTGTCCCCCACCTTAACCTTCTTACCCTCTCCCACTGCTACAACCTTACCCTTATCAGACTTCTCCTTAGAAACACTCTCTGGCAAGACTATCTTTATCCTGCCTATAGTCCTGTCACCCTCCTCACTTAGAGGCCGAAGTAGGACTCTCTCTCCAATGGGGATAACCTTAACCTTCTGATTTGTCTTCTTCATTGTGCGACGATTTTATACCTTATATCTATTTGTAGTCAATATGCAGATTGTGTTATGATGGTCCATCGTAGATATGCAAACACTACTCCCTTATATACAGGCCATTCTCTCTGTGCTTCTAATAGTTGGTATCCTACTTCAAAGATCTGAGGCCGGTCTTGGCAGTGCTTTCGGAGGAGACGGTGGTGGAACTCGTTATACACGTAGAGGTTTTGAGAAATTCCTATTCAACGCTACAATAATTATTGCCATTCTTTTTGCTGTTTCGGCACTGATTTCTCTCTTCTTTCGTTCTTAATCTTATAGCATGGATACAACATCGCTTCGGACGCTACTCAATAAGCGTTTCCATTTGCCAAAGGACCGTGCCATCTACAGAGCTGTGACTCGCTTCACCTCTGCGGAGAAGGCTGTCTTCTTCTTCTTCACGGGAGTCTTCTGTCTTACGAGCGTCATCATGCTACTTAAAGTCAACAACTCCTTCTTGGTTAAGGTTCCTATTAGAGGAGGTAGCGTCACCGAGGGTATAGTCGGTAACCCAAGGTTTATAAACCCCATCTTGTCACTCTCCGAAGCCGACAAGAGTCTGTCCTCTCTCATATACTCTGGTCTAGTTAGGGTAGACAGCAATGGCAAGGTAGAGAACGACCTAGCCCAAAGCATAGATGTAAGCGACGATGGACTCACTTATACAATAAAGATAAATCCCGAGGCCGTCTTCCACGACGGCACTCCTGTAACATCCGAAGATGTGGTCTTCACCATACAGAAGATCCTGGACCCCGACATTAAGAGTCCTATATTTGCCGACTTTGCTGGAGTAATCGTAAGCAAGATAGACGAGCACTCTCTGACAATAACTCTGCGGAGACCGTATGCTTCGTTTGTCCAGAGTCTTACTCTTGGTATATTACCAAAGCACATCTGGTCCTCGGTCACCAACGACGAGTTCTCCTTCAGCCAATGGAATGTCTTGCCCCTCGGCTCTGGACCATACAAGGTAGACCAAGTCACGAGAGACTCTGGTGGAATACCAAACTATTATGAACTTGTGCCGTTTGAAGATGTACTTGGTAAGAAGCCCTACATAGCCAAGCTCATCTTCAAGTTCTACCAATCAGAGAGTGACTTGCTTGAAGCCTATGATGGTGGAGAGATAGAGAGCTTTGGTGGTGTCTCTCCCAAGGAAGCCAACACTTTAAAGAAACTCAGGGCGGAAGTCGTCTCTGCTCCACTGCCAAGAGTCTTTGCTGTCTTCTTCAACCAAAACTCAAACAAAGCCCTACTAGACAAAGCTGTTAGACAGGCTCTCAACCTGACAGCACCGAAGGAAGATATCGTCCAAGAAGTACTAGACGGTTTCGGTGAGGTTATAGACGGCCCACTCCCAGCCAGCTTCCCTAGAGGCGCCACACTTGAGAACTACAGCAAAGCCTTAGAAGAAAGATTCGAAATCGCTTCAACCACCCTAGCCAAAGCTGGTTGGACCAAGAATGAGGAAACAGGCGTACTTGAAAAGAAATCCAAAACTGATACTATCAAGCTCTCGTTCACGATCTCGACGAGTGACAACCCAGATCTCAAGAAGACAGCTGAGATACTCAAGTCTTCATGGTCTAAACTCGGAGCCGAGGTAAACATCTCTATCTACGAAGCTGGAGACTTAAACCAAAGCGTTATCCGACCTAGACGCTATGATGCACTGCTCTTTGGTGAGGTTATAGGTAGAGAGGGAGACCTTTTCCCATTCTGGCACTCAAGTGAGAGGAATGACCCAGGGCTAAACATCGCTCTATACGTAAACAATCAAGCAGACAAAATACTTGAGAGTATCCGAACAGAGAGCGACGCCGAGGAACGCGAAAACTTGTATAAGTCATTTGACGAAATAGTAAGAAGCGATATACCAGCTATCTTTATCTACTCGCCAGACTATATCTATATAAGTCCGCCTAAAGCCCAAGGTGTGAGCTTGGAGAAGCTGCTTGGCCCGCAGGACCGCTTCCTCGGGATTAGAGACTGGTATATAGAGACGAATTCTGTTTGGACCATATTTGAGAAAACTTACTAAAAAACAATGATGAACAATTCAAATTTCAAGAGAGGGCTTAGACACAAAACAATGAGGCGTAAGGGTGACCGCCCAATTCCTGAGAAGAAGGCCCCAGACGTTATCCCACCAATAGGTGCGGGTGTTATTCGTATTATCCCTCTTGGAGGAGTAGAAGAGGTTGGACGCAACATGACAGCCATTGAGTATGGAGACGATATCATTGTAGTAGATTGTGGTATCCAGTTTACAGATGCGGACACACCGGGAGTCGACTACATTCTGCCCAACACCAAGTACATTGAGGACAGGAAGGGCAAGGTGAGAGCTATGGTCATCACTCACGGCCACTTAGACCATATTGGAGGCATACCCTACATCATGGACAGGATAGGCAACCCACCTCTCTATACTCGTGAGTTCGGAGCCCTTCTCATAAAGAAGCGCCAAGAGGAGTTCCCTCATCTTCCACCACTCGACATCAGGATTGTCGACTCTTCCGACAAGTCTCTACCCATCACCGCAAATCTTAAGGTTCGCTTCTTCGGTCTAACTCACTCAATACCAGACTCAACAGGAGTTATCATCGAAACACCCTTCGGCGACATAGTGAACACAGGAGATGTGCGCATAGAGAACGAGAATGGCGTACCAGTAGACAAGGAGGTAGAGCAATACAAGATGTTCAAGGATAGGAACATCCTACTCTTCACCATGGACTCAACGGGTATAGAGAAGCCCGGCTTCTCCCCTTCTGAGGTCTCAATACTTAAGAACATCGACGAGATCATACGAACAGTACCAGGTCGCATCATCATCGCCACCTTCGCCTCTCAAGTAGAGCGTATCATCGAGTTCTTCAAGAGTGCTAAGAAGTACGGCAAGAAGGTTGTTATCGAGGGCAGAAGCATGAAGAACAATGTCGACATCATCAAGCACCTAAACTTGGTAGAGGTAGACCACGTTATACCTGTAGAGGATATTGAGAAGTACCCACCAAACAAAGTGATGATGATTGCTACAGGAGCTCAAGGTGAGGAGTTCGCCGCTCTTATGAGAATGTCTAACAAGACTCACAAGTATGTGAAGCTCCAGAAGAACGACACCATCATCCTCTCTTCTTCCATCATCCCCGGTAACGAACGTGCTGTCGCCAAGCTTAAGGACAACCTCTTTAGGAACGACTCAAGGATCATCACCTATCTCGACTCCGACGTGCACACCTCTGGCCACGCTAAGCGAGGAGAGATGGAGTGGGTCCACAAGCAGATGCCGTATAAATTCTTTATGCCAGTACACGGACACCACTACATGCTCAAGATGCATGCCGAATTCGCCAAGAGCCTTGGTACTCCAGCTGAGAACATTATCGTCCCCGACAACGGCTCTCTTATAGAGATCCGTGATGAAGGCAAGACCTTGGTCAAACTAAATGAGAAGGCCCCATCAGAAGACATGGTGGTAGAAGGCTTCTCTGTTGGCGATGTCTCCGAAGTTCTCATCCGTGACAGGAAGATGCTGGCGGAGGAAGGCTTCGTTGTAGTGGTAGCTATGGTGGTCACCAAGACTGGCAAACTACGCAAGTCCCCAGACATCATCTCAAGAGGATTTATCTACCTTAGAGACAACCAAGACCTACTCTCAGAGACCCGTCACATCATCAAGCGTGCGATAGAGAGTACGACTGTTGGTATGAACCCTATCAACTTCGACTATGCCAAGAATGCTGTATCCGATGACGTCGCTCGCTTCCTCTTCCAAAAGACGATGAAGAAGCCGGTCATCATCCCCGTAATCCTAGGAGTTTAGTCCAAACCGCAAGAAGTCCCTGAATCAGGGGCTTTTTTGTTATAATAATTGCAATGCGTTCTTCAAAGTCGTGGCCGATATTTGTAGCAAACTTCTTTTTCTCCATACACTTTGCTGCAACTCTTTACATAAACTCCTCCTTCCTCGGACACTTCTTCTCCCCTTCTATTGTTGGCCTACTATACGTATTGGGAGCTTTGGGTAACGTCTTCTTCCTCATGAATGCAGAGAGGATGCTCTCGGCTCTTGGTAGCAAGGGGTTCTTACTCTTCTTCTCTGTCACTACTCTTGTCTCTACTATCGGCGCTGCGCTTGCCACCACCCCCTCCGTTGCCATCATCTCCTTCCTCGTCTACGCCTCTGTTTCTATGATGATCTACTACTCCTTCGACATCTTGCTCGAGGAGGTCTCTAAGGATGAGAACACGGGTCACACCAGAGGCATCTACCTCACCATCACGAACGCCGCTATCATGGGAGGACCACTACTCATCACTCTTACCGGTGACACCAACAACTTCAAGGACCTCTATATCCTCTCGGCCTACTTTCTCATCCCCATCTTCTTGCTTATGACCTTCTGGCTTAGGTCAAGCAGAGGTACCGAGAAGTACTTCCCCGTCTCTCTCCCCCTTAGCGTCTGGCGAGAACTAAAGAACGTCAGAGGGGTGACGATGGCTCGAGGAGTCTTGGAGCTCTTCTTCGCTATTATGGTTATCTTTGTGCCCATATATCTCAACAGGACTATCGGCTTCTCATGGCAGGAGATTGGAGGGATCTTCACCTTTATGCTTCTGCCCTTCGTCCTTTTTGAGTGGCCAGCTGGAGAGCTTGCCGACAAAAAGTATGGTGAGAAGGAGATCATGTTCTCAGGTTTTGTCATACTTTGTCTCTCTGTACTCATAATGCCCTACTTGGGCCAAAGCTTGGTAATATGGGCGATAATCCTCTTCGTCTCTCGTATTGGAGCAAGCTTCATTGAAATCACGACGGATAGTTACTTCTTCAAGCAGGTGGGTCCTCACCACGTGGGCCTCATATCAATCTTCAGGCTTTCAAGACCTGTAGGACTTATGGCGGGATCTCTCCTTGGAGCTTTGGTAAGCGCTACCCTGCCTCAAACTTCTATCTTCCTTATCTTGGCAATATTTATCCTCTTTGGACTAAGACAGAGCTTCCGCCTAGTGGACACCAAGTAGAAAGTCCAAGGTTTATTTATACTCTGTTATCTGTCCTGACTTTGTTTCTATCTTATCTGCTCTTCGTAACTTCGTACCCTTGGGGATGAGTCTCTTGTGTAGAGAGTTATCCAACTCGTCCACAAGCTCAAAGAGATCTTCCTTGCTTGAGAGCCAGTCATGCTTGGTCTTAGAGAGGTCAAACGGCTTGGAGTACTCTCTCAAGGTCTTCTGCCCATTGTTTAAAAAGTATTCATGGAAGTAGCTCATCGCAAGTTCTCGCAGACTTTCGTATACTGGCTCTCGATAGCGGAGAACTGCGTGATTCGTCTTAGATATTGCACCCCAATACTTACCCCTTCTGAAGAGTGCTACCACGTGGTCCACATCTCCCTTAGCGGTACGTAAGTCCATAAGCAAGGGCTTCCCTCCCATAAGCTCTAGTGCAGCCGAGGCTACCAAAGCTCCCTCAAAGCAGTGCGCCGTCTTCGCTCTCAAGGTCTCCTCCACGGAGCGATAGGTCTCACCCCCCTTCTCAAAGTTGAAGGGCAGCTTGTTTAGGAAGTCTTGTATCTTTGCTGGTGTATTGAGACTCTTTAATTTTTTGTATACAAAAGATTTTTTATTTATCATCTATCTAACGAAGGTTATGGAGCTCGCAATATCTTGGATGTTCGCTCTATCGGCCCAGAAGACAAGATATTTGTAGGTATTAGGTCCAATAATCTTTGGGGTTGGATACTTCACTATAAGTACCGCCTGCCCCTTGAGAGACTCCTTCTGATCTAGAGAGGGCATCACGAGCCTTGCCTCCTCACCATCTATAACCAAGCTCTGTATAACAGGAGTGCCTCCATATATTTTATCCTTGCTGTTTACCGCGTTACCAACCATTGTATCTATAGTGTCAGCCGGAGCTCCACCAGCAGAAATGCTGAAGAAGCCCGAAGCACCTTCATACCTATCATAAGCCTGCCCGCCGACCGGTCGCCACTCTGGAGGATAGCGAAGGTTTACCCCATAGGCGTAGTTAGTATAACGAGCTACCACAGGCACTGCTTGGGACTGCCTATTTATATTGACCTGCCTCGCATAGGAGATCACCACCACGAAAATGAGGAGAATACCCAAGAGCACCATCCATATCTTAGCGTCCGAAACAGAGTTGTCTCCTTGAGAATCTGACATTAGAAAGAAGTATACACTAGTGGATTTCTGTTACCAACTCGGGCTGAGCGCCGACAAACTCCACAGTAAAGCCCAAGCGTCCCAAGACCTGCCCCTCCTCTGTAAGCACGTTCACCCTCCACTTACCAGGTACTACATTGACCACAGAGTAGGTCCTGTACCCTTTATCTCGACCCCCAGCAATGGGGAGCAAGATCTTCGTCACACTCACCCACTCCGAAGCAAGAGGGTCATAGTACTGCCACTCATGCACAACCCTAATGTTAAACCTCGATGGGCTAAATATCGCTGTATAGGCAAAGACGGGTTGGTTGGGCAAGACGTTTACCCTCGGCGAAAGGTTGAAGTAGTCTATCCAACTCCCTCTCTCCTTCCTCAGGACATACTCACCTGTTGGCTCTTTGTCTACCGACTGGTACACACCAGCCTCCTTTAGCGATAGGGGTATAGGGGGAATGACGTTGGTAAAGTAGAGTGCATTCATAAGCAAGAAAATACCAAGCACACTCTTCCTCAAGGCACTCAGGGCATGGAGGAAGCGGTCTTGGCTCACCCACTCAAGGATAGACAAGAAGAGTCTTATTGCGACGAGCGAGACCACTCCAGAGATGACAAATATTGCTGGACCAATAACACCAACCAACACAGGCACAAAGAAGATAGAGAAGAGTAGTAGCGCCAAGAAGAAGAAGGAAACTTGGTAAGTCAACCTCTCGTACTGACGCTTCATCCTCTCATTGGCAATGAAGGCTATGGCCAAGATAAGTAAGAAGGGCCAACTTACAATAAGTGAGGCACTTCTAAAGTAGAGTATGAGGAAGGCGCTAAGCAGGGCACCGAAGCTAAACTGCAACAGGTTAAGTAGCCAGAAGTTCGCATCAGAGTCCTTGTCCGATGTCTTCCAGCCATCTTTGTTGAGGAGGAGTATCACCACCGCAACTATAGTAAGATATATCACTACCAGTAGATTCTCTAGGAAGGAGTCAGCTCGTCTTAAGGTAAAGACGTCAAAGATAAATCCTCCAAGTAGAGCAACGGATGAGATGTGATACTCGTAGTTCTTATAAAGCAGGCCGAGTTTTTGTACTACCATATTTAATTTGACCCTTCAGTTGTAGTGGCAGTTGTGGTCGCCATCTCTTCGGTCGTTGTAGCAATAGCCTCTTCTACTACCATGACCTCAACTTGCTCCAAGGGTTTGGCTTGAGGTACAGATTTCTTATATATAAGGACCCCCAAGAGGACCAAGACGATGAGGGTTGTGGTGGCTACTAGGCTTTTCATAAAGCCAATATACTCCTCAACGTATAGCAAGGCAAGTCAAGACTTTGGGCCTAAGAAGTAGCGCCGTCGAAGTGCTCTTCGTCTGACTCGGCCTCTGCCTTAGTCTTGTGTAGCACACCATCTCTGTGGTTTGGAGGCGAGTAGAGAGTGTAGAGCTTCATCGGGCGGTCGGCGGAAGTGTTTATTATGTTGTGCTTGGTACCAGCTGGCACAACGACAGCGACCCCGTCCTCAAGCTCTCTCTCCTCTCCATCAAGCACGCTCTTCCCCACCCCAGCCTCAACACGGATAAACTGGTCGAGCTCATGCACTTCCTCACCAATATCCTCCATCGGCCTCAAACTCATGAGGACCAACTGTAAGTTCTTAGAAGTGTAGAGCACCTTCCTGAAGTAATCATTTTCTATAGAGTCCTTCTCTATGTTTGTGACAAATCCTTTCATACTCTGATTATACCCCTATTTATGCTTAGCATGGGTAATCTGGTATAGGCTAAAGATCACTCCCGAGTTCACCAAGAGTGCTCCGAAGATGAGCGCCCAATCCTTGTAGTAGATGCCTTTGACGAAGAGGACACATTGGACAACAAAGACCGCTATGGGTAGCACGATGGACACATGCGAAGCACTCTTGCTCTTGTGCACTATGTAGCCTTGGTGATAATAACCAAGCGCCACTATTATCCAACCAAGAGCCAAGACAACGCTCCAGATGTTTTGTGCATTCCAGAAGTTCTCTACCCCAACGAGTTGCCCATACACTAATAGAGTTGCCCCCAAAACAAATACCAAACTAAAGAATATTTCTAAGAAGAGCTTCTTCATAAGCCAATCTTCTTTGCGACAAGGAAGGTAAGTAGACTTGTAACACCCGAGAGCACCGCTCCCCAAATCATATCCACAAGAGTCATGGCGAGTGGCCACTCTCTTATGGTCGCGTGGTTGGTGAGGTCGTAGGCTCCGTAAGCCACAAACCCGAGGAAGGCTCCAGTGAGCAAGACTCTGACCCATGAAGCAGACATATTAGGCACCAAGACGAAGAAGACTATAGCCACAGCAAACATAATGTAGAAGAGGATGGCAGGAAGCCAACTAATCTCCGACTTCATTAAGTAACCAATCTTCTCGGCATAGAAGCCCTTAGCCACAAGCCCAAGCCAAACCATATCTATAGCTAATAATATGGGTAGCGTGATGAAATAAAGTTTTGTAAACATAAATAAATTATAACTCATAATACTTAGGTAACCTTAATCTGAAAGCTGTACATACCCATCCCACATACGCCTTGTACTTTCTCTCCAGACTTCAAGATGCCTAGATCAATAGTTTCCTCACCGGTTGGTTGTAATATCTTCTGGAAACCAACTGAGCGCACAACAAGAGAAGCTGAGCAATCATATGTCCCGCTGGTCTTTACAACTAACTTAGTAGGTAGCCCTCCCTTAATCTCTGTAACACGTGGATAATACCCCCCTTTTGCCGTTATAGTTACATACTGTACACCATCTATTATTTCAACATTCTGCAATGTTTCGACCTCCTTACTTGAAGTAACTGGTTTGTTAGAAACAAGATATAGAGTCCCTCCTATTAGAGCCATACTGACAACGATAGATATGATTGTGTTCTTTGTCATGCGTTAGTTGGTAAGATTATATGTTAAATAGCGGTTCGATGATACCAAGCCCAGCAAGTCCGGCCAGAAGGGCGAAGACCCCAAGTCCAATCACCAAAACTCCAGCTGATTTGAAGAAGAGCGGTGCATACTTTGATTGTGCAAATGAAGCAGAACCAAAAGATAGAAGTGCTAACATCGGGAGTGTACCCAAAGCAAAGGCCGTCATAATTAGTAACCCAGACACAAAAGAACCACTAGAGAGTGCCGCGACCTGCATAGCCTGAGTAAATCCACACGGTAGGAAAAAAGTACCAACCCCCAAAAGAAACGGTGCAATTGCCAAATACTCGACTTTACGAAAGAAACCAAAAACTCCAGATGGCAGGGCAATAATGTTTCTGTCAAAAACTCCTACTAAATTGAGTCCTAGTACAATCATCACAGTTGATGCAATTATCCCAAGAATCGCTGTGAGGGTAAAACTGATGCCGATCGCACCTCCAATAGCGCCGAGAATACCACCAAGTAGTGCAAAACTAATGATACGACCACCATGGAAAAGTGCTATTGGCTTCGTGTCGCTTACTTTGTCTTGAGATATTGTCGCAGAAAGAGACAGGACGAGCCCCCCAACAACAGCAAGGCAACTAGAGACAGATGCGATAAGACCAATTATAAAACTGGTAATTGGAGTCACATTACCACCTAAGCCAAAGTTTAGTATTCCTGACTTTTGGACTATAAAGAACAGAGCGAGAAGTGCTAACCCAATGGGCAGTGCCTTCCAGATAACACCATCATTATTTCTCTCTCTAGATCTTTTCTCAACTGAGAGTGAGTACCCATTATGTTTGATCTTTTGACTCAACACTTCTGCAAGTTTTTGCTGGCTGTCATCAAGGCTAGTGTCAAAGGAGACAGTTTCCTGTTTTAGATTCACGTGCGCATTCTCAATCCCCATCTGCTCATTAAGAACATCCTCAATAAGAATCTTACAGGAGTTACAATGCGTTCCACTTACGTAGAGGGTTATGTTTTTCATACTTTATAGTTGTTTGGTCTTTATTCTTAATGAATTCGATACAACCGATACTGATGACATTGCCATGGCGAATCCCGCAAACACAGGTGAGAGTAACCACCCGAAGAGCGGGTAGAACACACCGGCCGCTAGAGGGATACCAACAATGTTGTAGATAAACGCCCAGAAGAGGTTCTGCTTAATTCCCCGCATGGTCATTTTCGAGAGTTTTATCGCTTTAACAAGTTTCGAAATATCCCCACCAAGAAGCGTAATGCCGGCTGATTCAATAGCGACATCAGTACCTGTGCCCATAGCGATACCGACATCTGCCTGAGCAAGTGCTGGAGCATCATTCACCCCATCGCCGGCCATAGCAACCACCCGACCTTGCGACTGGAGTTCCTTAATCTTATTGAGCTTGTCCTGTGGTAGTACATGAGCCAACACATCATCAATTCCAACAAGCGTTGCAATGTACTTGGCAGCCTTTTCGTCATCACCTGTAAGCATTACGACCTTAATACCTAGTGAGTGAAGATTTCTAACCGCTTCAACTGATTCAGCTTTTACCTCATCCGACACCATGACAAAACCAATAATCTTGTCTTTGGTAGCAAGGATAACTGGAGTTTTGCCCTGAGAGGTGAACTCATCGAGCTTACTAGTGACAAAAGAAATTTGAAGGTCACTTATTAGCTTCGCATTTCCGACAAAGTATTCTGTATCCTTGATTCTCCCCTTAAGACCCTTGCCTTGGATACCCTCAAAGTCAGAAACATCAAGGATAGAAACATTTTTCTCTTTGGCGTAATTTACGATTGCGTGCGCAATTGGGTGCTCAGACTTCTTCTCAAGTGATGCGAGGATAGAAACAAGCTCTTCGTCCTTAAGGCTGGATAGGTTTTGGATATCAACAAGTGTCGGCTTACCTTTGGTGATGGTCCCTGTTTTATCTACGACAACTGTGTCCACCTTATGAAGCTTTTCAAGAGTTGCAGCATCCTTAATAAGGATGCCCTCCTTGGCCCCTTTGCCCACTCCGACAATAATCGCAGTCGGTGTAGCAAGACCAAGAGCACATGGACAAGCAATCACAAGGATACCGACAAATGATACAAGTCCAAAGGATAATGCTTGAGAGAGCCCTAAGTATTGAGACCCGATAATGAGCCATGCTCCAAGAGTGAGAAAGGCAATAACAAGAACAACGGGTACAAAAACAGCCGATATCTTATCTGCCAGTGCTTGTATCGGGGCGCGACTACCTTGGGCATCTTCAACCATCTTTATAATTTGCGCAAGGAGCGTCTCCGAGCCAACCTTTGTAGCTTTAAAGACAAACGAACCACTTGTATTAATCGTGCCAGACACAACGCTATCACCAGTCTTCTTCTGTGCTGGCATGGGTTCTCCAGTGACCATAGACTCATCCACAAAGGAGGCTCCCTCAGTTATAACCCCATCTACAGGAATCTTTGCCCCCGGTTTAACAATGATGAGATCCCCATGTTTTACGTCATTTACAGAAATTTCTACCTCGCTTCCATCACGGATAACCAAAGCTGTCTTAGCTTGAAGGTTAAGGAGTTTCTCTATAGCATCCCCTGTTCTTATCTTGGACCGTGCTTCAAGATACTTTCCAAGCGCAATAAACGTTATTACTACTATGGTCACATCATAGTATTGATACTCAACGTTTATAAAAGGTTTGAGTAATTCCTCAAAAGCACTAACGATAAAGCTATAAACGAAAGCTGTAAGGGTACCTATACCAATAAGTGTGTCCATGTTTGCCTTCCCATATCTAAGAAATCTATAAAATCCGAGAAGATATGGTTTGCCCACAACAAACAAAATATATGTAGCAAAAATTGGAAGTAAGTGGTGGAAGAATTCTTTGAGCGTATAACTCATTGCTGGGACAACACTGTACTCGCCCAAAATATCCCATCCCATAACGAGCGCAGCAAATATCGCTAATGGAATAGCAGAGAGTACCTTTGTCCTCATGTCAGCAACCTCAGCAAGTTTCTCCTTCTTAGACTGATTAAGCCCAAGGTGTGCAGCATGTTCGCTCTCTGACATCCCCATCTCTTCTGCTGAAGCAGGGACATCTAGAGAGTAGCCCAAGGGCTCAATGTGCTTGGATAGAGCATGAGGGTTCGTCTTTGAAGCATCAAAGGAGACCTTGGCTCTTTCTGTACCATAGTTGACCTCAACAGAATGCACTCCATCCACTTTCTTAAAAGTCTTCTCTATCACCGCAGAACATGATGCGCAGTGCATACCCTTAACATTGTATGTGCGTGTTTGCATATTATTTTCTCTTTAGTTGATAGACCTTCAGTATCTCCTGCTTTGCTTTATCGGTCTGACCAGACTTAACTTGGTTCAAAATACAACTACCTAAGTGATTCTCTAACAACAAATCTTCAACATTAGATAAGCCTTGTTTAACTGCTGATGTCTGAGTAATAACGTCGATGCAGTATATGTCGTTCTCAATCATCTTTTGCAGGCCCCGTATTTGGCCTTCAATAAGCTTCAATCTGCGCACAAGCTTGCTCTTATTTTTGTCCTCTATATATTTCATAAAATATATAGTATACCCCCCTAGGGGTATATGCAAGTGCCAGTGTGGATAGCAAAAATTATCAAGAACTTCCTAGAAAGACCCCCAAAATAATTTGCTGGGATACAGGGATTCGAACCCCAATTAACCGCTCCAGAGGCGGTTGTCCTACCATTAGACGATATCCCAATAGACTCAGAATACTCGAACTTTGGGCTTATTTCAACTTACTTAACAGTAAGGGTACCAACCATGCCCATCACACGGTGGTCGCCGACGGAGCAGTAGTACTCGAAGGTTCCAGCCTTGTCTGCGACGAAGACTATGGTCTCGCTCTCGCCTGCCTTGAGTTGCTTAGTCCTTGCACCAGCAAACTCGTCTATCACAAGATCATGGAAGCCTTCCTTGTTCACAAAAGTGATACGCACAGTCTCCCCCACCTTAACCTCCATAGTCTTAGGTGCGAAGGCAAATGGTGTGCCCTCAACTGTAAAGTCCCTTATACCAGCAACTTCCATCTCGCTTGTACCGTTTGCATCCTGAGTTGGCATACCAGCTATGGGAGAGACTGCTCCTCCTACAGAGTCTAGAAGCTCTGCCCCCTTATAGCTGTTCCTCATAATAGCCCAACCTCCAAAGACAACCACTGCTACCGCGATAAGTGCTACGATTTTGTTCATAAAAATTATTTACCTATATGCTCAAATTATAACCTAAACTCTAAGGTACTTCCTCACAGCTAGGAGTGAGGATACGGCACCTACAAGTACTCCCGAACCAGTAAGGATAAGGAAGATCTCTGGGAAGTTCCTCACGTAGTAGTTGAAGAGGTTGAGCCCGATGAAGAAGTTCTCTGTAGCCCCTCCTATCCAGTAGGTTACAGGGAGAAAGAGGATGAGAGCTGTGATAGCCCCCACAAGACCATAGATGATACCCACCACAACAAAGGGTCCTTGGATGTAGGCGTTGGAGGCTCCGACAAGGCGCATAACGCTTATCTCCTCACGAGCGATGTAGATAGTAAGGCGGATGGTGTTGAGGGCGATAAGTATAGAGAGGAGGATGAAGGCGATAGATATAGCGAAGCCTAACTTGTCGGCACTCTTGATAATACCTGTGAGCTTGTCTATGGCCACCTTGTTTTGATAGTAGTTCACGTGGTCCACGATGGTCACTCCAGATGATGAGAGAGCACTACTACTCTCCAAGAACTCGGCAATACTTTGATACTGCGAAGGATCCTTGGCCTTGATGTCGAGCGCGGCGCCTAGTGGGTTGTCGTTTAGCTCGTTTAGAGCGGTAAGGATAGACTGGTCGTTGGCGTGTCTAGCCTTGAAGGACTCTAGAGCCTCCTCACGAGTTGTATAAGTAACGAGCGAGACCTCAGAGAGACCCTCAAGAGAGCGCTTGATGTCTAATATGTCATCCTCACCTGCCGTGGGGACGAAGGTTACAGATATGTCTACCTTATCACGAAGAGCGTCCAGAGAGTTGTTGAGCACCGCCCCTCCGAGGAAAATGAAACCAATGACAGAGAGCGTCACCATCATCATAAAGACAGAGGCCAAGGATACTGTGCTGTTCCTCCAGAAGTTCATGAAGCCGGTCTTCGTAATTCTTTTAAAGTTGATCCAGAACATTTTGATTTTATTATTCTACTACCCTTTTATACAAAGTACTTACCCTGCTTGTCGTCGCGCACTATCTTGCCATTCTCCATCGCCACCACTCTCTTGCCTAACATGTCTATGATGCCTTTGTTGTGTGTGGTAAGGATAACGGTAGTACCGAAGTCGTTTATCTTCTTCAATATCTGGACTATGTCGTAGGTGTTCACAGGGTCGAGGTTCCCCGTTGGCTCATCGGCTATGAGCACATCGGGCTGGTTAACCAAGGCGCGGGCTATGGCTACTCTCTGCTTCTCCCCTCCAGAGAGCTCGTGGGGGAAGTTCCAAATCTTGTGAGAGAGGTCCACAAGCTCAAGTACGTGAGGCACGTCTTGCTCTATCTCCTCATCGGTCTTGCCCGAGGCCTCCATGGTGAAGGCGATGTTCTCATACACGGTCTTGCCAGAGATGAGGCGGAAGTCTTGGAAGATCATACCAATCTTTCGCCTTAGCTTGTTCATCTCGTTTCTGTTGAGTCTGTGCACGTCAGAAGACTCGTAGAAGACCTTACCCTCACTTGGATGTTCCTCCGCCAAGAGCATCTTGAGTAGAGTAGTCTTGCCAGCACCAGAGTGCCCCACGATAGACACAAACTCCTTTGGCTCTATAGCAAGAGTTATGTTTTGCAAGGCTACCGAAGTATCCGGGTAGACCTTTGTCACTCGGTCATAGAAAATCATATACTCCCTATTTTAGCATCTAAAGTAACAATAAGAAAAGATTATTATAAGAAAAACCCAGCACTTTCATGTGCTGGGCTTACTGCTACGCTTAACCAAACGGAAGACCCACTTGTCATCCAGGTCGTGTCGGCTGGTAGGCATCGCAAACCGCGCGTAGAGCCAGAGACCTCGAGGATAGTGGTCAATGTGGAAGACAGCAACATCTCCCTTCTTATTGATGACCAGAGGTCTCATTGCAACAGCCAAACTCTCCTTGTGTGGCTGATGTGCATAATGGGCCCGCAAATAATGGGCATCATCACAAGCACAGAGTTCGATTGCTTGATCCTTGAGTCTCTTCAAACTCCAAGTCTTCAATCTGTTTGTGTCTAGGATCTCGTCGGTTGTGGGCCACTCCTTGAACCCAAGATCTCTTGGAGTCAAGACAACGAACTTCACCTTCTCCTCTTTGGATATAACAAACCCATTACTCTCAGTGAGATCTCTAGCCCAAGCCGAGAAAGAACTCCCCAACTTCACCATCGCCTCAAGATCTCCTATCCTCAACCCCATGTTGGTGATAGAAAATAGAGGCTTCAACACTCGCTTCTTTGCTGGCATTGGCCTCTCCAAACAATGGTTGATAAGCTCTGGAGCCGATTCTACACTATTTACAAACCTTTTTCAGCTTCGATAAATTCGTCGAGCTCGCCATCTAGAACCTTGTCTACATCCCTCACTTCTACATCGGTCCTGTGATCCTTCACCATCTTATAAGGGTGTAGGACATAAGAGCGGATTTGGTTGCCCCACTCTATGCTAGTAGTCTTTGATATATACATCCCCTTCTCCTTCGCCTTCCTCTCCTCCTCAAGTTGTTTGTATAGCTTGGCCTCAAGCATAGCAAGCGCTCTCTCCTTGTTTTGTGCCTGACTTCTCTCGCTCTCCACATGCACAGCCAAGTTGGTCGGTATATGTACGACGCGCACAGCAGTCTCACGCTTGTTCACGTTCTGCCCTCCTGGACCAGAGGACTTTGAGTACTCAAGACGAATGTCCTCTGGTGGGATACTTACCTCGCCCACCTTCTCAAACTTAGGTATCACCTCGACCATAGAGAAGGATGTATGACGAAGCTTCTTGGCGTTGAAGGGCGAGATGCGCACAAGTCTGTGTACTCCAGACTCGTTCTTAAGGGTTCCATACACATTCTTACCAGAGATTTCCAAAGTGATGTTCCTGTACCCGCCATGGTCGTTCTCGTTCTTATGCATCACCGAGACACCCCATCCTTTATTATTAAAATACTTCAAATACATCTGGAGCAGGATGTTCGAGAAGTCCTCTGCATCGTCTCCTCCCGCACCAGAGAAGATGGTCATCACCGCATCACCCTTGTCATACTTGCCTACCCCCTCTAGCTCATCCTTAAGATTCTGCAATTCCTTGATAGCTCCCTGCGCACCATCTTTGTCAGCCCAAAAGTTGGCGTCCTGCATCATCTCCTCTAGGGCCCTTATTCGATTTTCTAATTCTTCTCTATTGGCCATTTACCTGAAGTATATCAAATGGGAAGGCCGTGGGAGAGATGTTCCTCTCCCACGGCCAGTGTCGAATTTTACTGATTCCCCTATGTGCTTTGGGCCGACATACCCTTGCAACGGGATCGTGGTTATATCAAGACAGTCTTGTTGCCTTGGATAACCAGGTGGAAGCGCGTTAGCATTGGGATTTGGGTCCACCAACCGTTCCCTCATCTGCTCTTAGCGCTTAGCTGTATATCTAGAGGTTGCCAACCTCTCCGTTCGACTCAACACTGGAGAGACAAGACCTCCCACGCGGTTGAGACAAAAAATATACATCTACATTGAACAGAGTGCAATCACTTGAGCCAAAGGTCGGGATCGAACCGACGACCTACCGCTTACGATGCGGTCGCTCTACCAACTGAGCTACTTTGGCACCAAACCATTCTAACAGAGGGAGCCAAGACCCGGGATCGAACCGGGGACCTCTTCCTTACCATGGAAGTGCTCTACCAACTGAGCTATCTTGGCACGGAAACAGGCCATATAGTATTACAATTTCCCCTCTTTTTAAAGTGCAGAAGGACTCAGTAGACACATCCTAAGCTCTGCTGTCTCACTCCATCCGCACTCACCACTTGCCTGTCTCTCGCACTTAGCAGTCCTATAACAAGCGTACTCCGCTCTAAACTCACAGGTAGAGACGATGTCAGGACTATCTGAACATATCTGACTTGAACAACCACCCACATAACACCCGCCAATAGTAGGAGCGAGTGCTCTTTTGGTAACAGCAAAGGTAAATTTGTAATCTTCTGGTCCCAATGTAGCCTCGGTCAAGCTGACCTCCTCGGCTTCTGTCGTGATACTCTGGCCGAGCTCAATAACCATCTCTGACTTACCCAAGCCGGAGACAATCTCTGTCCTGACCCTTAGAGTCCCAGCCCAGATACACTGCACGTCTTGAGGGCACCTGCTGTCCTCCACAACTTCTATAGGTTTTATAGAAATGTTTCTAAAGACCCCCTTCTCACCAAGCTTTAGGATAATGCTTCCCTCCTCTGGCTCCTTAGTGGGGAATAAGTCCTCACCCAGAGGTAGAGGCACTGCACCCCCGTCCTTCTGTGCATAGTACTCGACAAACCACGCTACGCCAGCAAAGGCCGTGAAGGTAACGACAAGAATGATTAACGATGATATCCCCTTCCACATATGAGAGAAACTTTACTCCTTTTTGATGAGGTAGTACAGAGCAAGAGGTGCCCCCCAGTTGGCGAAGCGCTCTACGAAGTCCCATATAGGTTGACCAACTATTGGGCGGACAAGGGCTGTCCAGAAGCCCCAGAAGACTGCCCAAAGAAGAATAGGCTTTATGGGCTTAAAGAGCACTACAAGCGCCACAATGATATCCATAATACCCACAAGCATAAGGAGAGTAGCCGCCGTACCAGCATCGTTCACACCGAAGTTGCCAAACCACTTTATCCAGTCTGCCTTGCCTTGCAGAGCAAAGACTCCGTGACCCAAGAACTCACCCGCCACAGCAATGCGTAAGGCCCAAATGGCCTTCTGACTATTAGACATGATTTATAAAAAGATTATTGTTAAATCCCTTATAAATTATACTCCTATTTAGAGAAACAAATTGTTGCGGGTGCCCGATTTGCACGGACGCCTACAGGTTATGAGCCTGTCGAGGTACTGCTCCTCCAACCCGCTAAGGAGCCCATTATATCGCATCTTACTGACAAAATCAACGAAAAATAGTATAGTACAGGCCACGCATTTGTCGGCGTAGCTCAGATGGTTAGAGCGCGGGACTCATAAGCCCGAGGTCGGAGGTTCGATCCCTCCCGCCGACACATTGCGGTCATAGCTCAACTGGTTAGAGCACTCGCCTGTCACGCGAGAGGTTGCCGGTTCAAGTCCGGTTGACCGCGCAAACGAAAAGAGTCCTAGAAATAGGGCTCTTTTTTGTATGGGTCTATGGGACACGGAACTGGTATACTTTTTGGTATGAATAAAATTAGAATTGGAGTTCTAATGGGGGGTCCTTCCACAGAACACGAGGTATCTCTCCAGACTGGGGAAAACGTGCTGGAGTTTCTAGACAAATCAAAATTTGCTGCCAAGCCCCTCCTCTTAAGTAAAAATTTCGAATTATCATCAACAGGAAAATTACTAAAATTTCCTCAGGATTTTAAGAAGTTTGATTTGATTTTTAATGCTCTACACGGCTCGTTTGGAGAAGATGGGACAATCCAAAGTATTCTTGAGTCTCTAGGGATTCCTTATACTGGCTCAAAAATCGCCCCCTCCTTTATAGCTATGGATAAGTGGCTCTCATATGAGAGTTTCATTAAAAATAAAATACCAACTCCAAAGACATTCATTCCAAATAATGGGCTGAAATTTCCATTAATTGCCAAACCTAGGAATGGCGGTTCTTCTGTGGGCGTTTTCATAGCCAAATCTAGAAGGGATTTGATTTCATTAAAGGATGATTATCTCCTGCAGGAGTACATACAAGGTGAGGAGTTTACCTGTGGGGTCCTGTGCATTAAGGATAAGTCGGTTGCTTTGCCGGTGGTTCAGATTAGACCAAAAAAGAAGTATTCATTCTTTGACTATCGAGCGAAGTATGAGAAGGGCGAAAGTGAGGAATTAGTTCCCGCACCAATATCAAAGATTTTAACTTTAAAAATCCAGAAGCTTGCCTTAAAGGTTCATGCTTCTTTGGGTTGTGATGTATATTCCAGAACCGATTTTATTGTCAAAAATGGAAAACCATATGTTCTAGAAATCAATACTCTTCCAGGGTTAACCTCCAATTCCTTATTGCCTAAGGAAGCAATGGCACTAGGTCTGTCATTTAGGGAGCTCTTAACTGTCATCTGTGAGTCATCATTAAAACGGTTCTAACATCCTCCACTAGCCCGCGCTAGCGAAAAGAGTCCTGGATCCGCCAGCTGGCGGAAGGACTCTTTTCTGTATGGGTCTATGGGACGCGGAACTGGTATACTTTTTGAATGGTCAAAGTAGATTTAAAGGCATGGGAGGAGATAATCAAGAAACCAGATTGGTATTTTGAACTTGTTCCAGAGTTTAAAAAACTCGCTACTTTACACAATGAAGACAGAGCTAGCTACGAAAATCTAAAAGAAGAAATATATAGCTTCTTTGAAAATAAATTGAAAACTGGCGAGATAGCTCTTGGAAGAAATGGAGAAGACTGGGATGCTGATAGAAAACCGATAGATACTGTGGTCATTCACCATACAAGTAATCCGCCAGGATTAAGTGAGGCGAGGTTGTCAGCTATTGAGCTTGTTAGACTTTATGCTCCCTTTTACTTCTCCCCTTATCCCGAAGATAATCTGAAAATAAAAGGCCAACCGATATGGTCGAACCACATGAGAGATGGAAAACAAGTTTTTTGGCCATATCATTGGTCTATCAAAGAAGATGGTTTTGCAGAGAGGCTTCTTTTCGATAATGAAATAGGCTGGCAAGCAGGTACATGGGAAGTGAACTGTAGAAGTGTCGGCATCTGCTTTGATGGTGATTATGAGGATGGCCAGCCTTCAGAAAAGATGCTTCAAACTGCCGCTAAACTCATTAATGATAACTATCCTGGAGCAGTGGTTATTGGACATAATGAAGTGAATCTCAAGACGACCTGTCCTTCAAAGCTCTTTTTAGACGGTTGGAAGAAGGACCTTATTAGCTTGCTGGATTCTAGTTCTAACATCGTCAACTAGCCCGCGCAGATTAATATGAGTAAAACTAAAATAACGTTCTCCATCCTCACAATAGCGTTTGGAGTGTTTATGGTTGTGTTTGGTGAGAGAGACGACAGCCCTGGTGCACAGATGCTCGGGCTCATCTTCTTTGTCAGCGGTATCGTAAGTTTGATAAGAGGCAGGAAGAAGTCGGTTGAATAGAAACCTTAATATCTACCAAGGTATAATAATTGAATGAATTTCGCTTCAGGAGATGAGTTCAGCTTCGGCTTGGCCATAATCATACTCTTCGCCTACGTACTTATAGACGGTATGTATGCCTTCTATACCCAGTCAGTGGTTAGAGGTAAGGCCTTCGTATCGGCTACCACAAGTGCCGTGATGCACTTCCTTATTGCCTTTGGAGTACTCAACTATGTCCAGAACTTCTGGTACATCATCCCCCTCGCTATCGGTTCCTGGATAGGTACTTATATAGTAGTGAGGATGGACAGCAAGTCTCCCCCACCCATAGAGTAGTTATATCATCTCAAACTCTCTGAAGACCGCTTCGTACAGAGAGATGATACGCTTGGCATCGCGCTCGTTGAGCAGATAACTCGACCCAGCATGGACAACCTCGTTCCTCGTCTTGTGCGCTTCCCACGCGAAGTCGAGAGTAGTCATGTCCGACCTCTCGACCCCCTTAAGCATCTCGCCTATAGAATCTCCATGATACCCTTGAGCTCTAAGCATTTCTTCAAGTATTAGATCGGCCTCTATGATAGCTAGGCGCCAGTCACCCTGACTGGTGGAGTTTATGTGCTTCTGCACCTGCTCCCATCTCTCGTTCTTCGCCTCGGTCTTCTGCCCATCTATGGACTCTAGAGGCACCTTGGCTCCATAGAGCTCCTTCTCGGCATTATTGAGCTTCACCAGCGCGTTGTAGTTCTTGAATATTCCATATATGGCCCCGATAGAGACGAGTGCCGAGAGTACTACCAATACTGGGTAGATATACTGCATAAACCAGCGAAGTATTGCTCTGGCTATCTCCCCATACGTACCATATCTAGATAATAGGTAGTAGTCGAGTATGGTCGACCATATCACCCAGATGAAAAGCATTACGAGTAAGATAAACCCGATATTTGCTACGGGATCTACCTTTACTGCATCCTTCTTCTTGTCTGCCATGCTTACATTCTAACTCTTTTCGAAATCTTTGGCTGTATCAAAAAGTATTTCTTCGTTACCAAGATCTGCTGTTAGAAGTACACCTAGAGGTAGCCCATCTACATTGCCGCTAGGTACAGATATAGACGGGCAACCAGTAATGTTGGCCGGCACGGTGAAGATGTCCTCCAAGTACATAGAGAGAGGGTCCGACTTCTCACCAAACTTAAATGCCGTTGTTGGTGTGGTGGGAGTTAGTATCACATCCACCTTCTTAAACACTTCTCTCACCTCACTCCTAATAGCCTGCCTCATACTCTCTGCCTGACCGTAGAAGGCATCGTAGTACCCAGACGAGAGTACGTAGGTACCAAGTATTACTCGCCTTCTAACCTCCTTACCAAAGCCAAGAGCTCGAGTCTTGAAGTAATCATCTATAGAGTTATCTCCGTCTACATGGAGACCAAACTTCACTCCATCAAAGCGTGCCAGGTTTGAGGACACTTCAGCTGGCATAAGTATGTAGTAGACAGCGAGAGAGTACTTAAGATGTGAGAGCTCAATGTCTTTGACTTCGTATCCTAGAGACTTAAATTTTTCTAGCGATCTTTCAAAGTTTTCCAAAACACTTTTATCCAAATGTTCTTCAAAGAAGCTCCTCGGCACACCAATAACCTTTTTCCTACTCCCCACTTCGTAAGTACTGTCATCTATCGTGGTGCTGTCCATAGAGTCCTTACCTTGCACAACATCATAGACAATCTCTGCATCCTCAATAGTCTTAGTAAAGGGACCTATCTGGTCTAAAGAGCTCGCCATAGCTATAAGCCCTGAGCGAGAGACGCGTCCATAAGTCGGCTTCATCCCCACTATGCCGGTGAAGGCTGCTGGTTGCCTTATAGAGCCCCCAGTATCAGAGCCCAGGGCTGCTATGACCATGCCCGAGGCTACAGCGGCTGCCGAGCCTCCAGAGGAGCCCCCAGGCACTCTCGTGAGGTCTAAAGGGTTCTTCGTTGGACCATAGGCCGAGTTCTCAGTAGAGCTCCCCATGGCGAACTCGTCGCAGTTAGTCCTACCAATGATGACCGCCCCAGCCTCTTTGAGCTTTCTCACTACAGTTGAGTCATAAATGGCTCGATAGTTCTCCAATATCTTGGACCCTGCACTCGCCTTGTGATCCTTGAAGAGGATGTTGTCCTTGATAGCTATGGGTATACCACCGAGAGGCAGACTTATATCCGCCTTGTCTGCCTGCTCAAGCGCATCGTCGAAAACCTCGAGAAAAGCGTGTACTTCGCCATCCTTCTCTTTTATATTATTCAAACAGGCTTCTGTAAGCTCCCGAGCGGAGAAGTCTCCTCGCTTCAAGGCCTCTCTAGCAGTAACAATAGTTAATTTGGCAACATCTATCATTAGAGTATCTTCTTAACCACGACAAACCCACCTTCAGTCTTTGGTGCCTCTCGCATTACTGCCTCCGTATAAAGCCCAGACTCATGAGGGTTAGCATCCTCTCGGAAAACATTTCTCACAGGCAAGTCAAGCGACGATTTGTCACTACTCTTTAACTTGGCGTTCTTTATCTCTCCCACATACTTAAGTATTGAGTCAAACTCATTAGAGAGGCTCTCAGCCTCCTCTGTGGATATATCTACTCTGGCCAAATTGGCCAACTTTAGTACCTGCTCTCTGTCCATAGTGCCTATCCTAGCATATTCAAGAACTCTTCTTCATTTATCACTCTTACCCCAAGTTCTAAGGCCATTTCTAGCTTCTCACCTGCACTCTCACCCGCTAAGACAAAGTCCGTCTTAGCGGACACCGAGCTCGAGGTCTTGCCTCCTTGGCTTCTTATCTTATTAGAGGCCTCATCGCGAGAGAGTGTGGGTAGCGTGCCTGTGAGGACAAAGGTCTTGCCTGCAAATCTCCCACCAGTCTCTGCTCTAACTCTCTCAATACTTACCTCCTTGAGTAGATGCTCGAAAATCTTTTTGTTCTCCTTATCTTTGAACCACTCTACTATCGCACTTGCCACTATAGGGCCCACTCCCTCTATTTTTGTTAATTCTTCTTCATCAGCATCTCTAAACTTTTCTACATCTCTAAAGTGTTGGGCTAAGTCCCGTGCCGTCTCCTCTCCTACTTGTGGTATTGAGAGTGAGGCAATAAATCTATCGAGAGCAACCTTACGTGCCTTGTCTATCGACTCAAGTAACTTATTTATAGATAGCTCCCCCCATCTTGGCAAAGTCTCCAAGTCTCCTCGCTCTATCCTAAAGATATCTTCAAAGGTGGAGATAATACCTACTTCAAGTAGCTGGTCCACCGTCTTCTGACCGAAGCCGGCAATATCAAAGCAGTGCTTGCTGGTGAAGTGAGAGAGCCTCCTCCTCTGTTGAGAGAAGGAGTTCTTGGACACACATCTATATGCTACCTGCCCTGGGATACGCTCTATAAGACCATCTCCGCCACAAAGTGGGAAGCGAGTTGGGAAGACGAAGGGCTTAGAGCTCTTTGGTCTAAGCTCGGGCACAACCCTCACCACGTCTGGTATGACATCTCCCGCCTTCTGTATCACTACCGTATCTCCCTCTCTCACATCCAAACGTCTTATCTCATCCTCATTGTGAAGGGTGGCTCTTGAGACAGTAGACCCAGCCACTCTAACTGGGCGAAGGTTTGCCACTGGAGTAAGCACCCCTGTACGACCTATTTGGAGAGTTATCTCCTCTACGACTGTCGTCACCTGCTCGGCAGCAAACTTGATAGCCACTCCCCACCTTGGAGCCTTACCCGTGTAGCCAAGAGTCTGTTGTGCGCTTCGCTCGTTTAGCTTCACAACCACACCATCTATAAGATAGTCTTCCTTATCCTTCTTCTTCTCCCACTCCTTCCAAAACTTTATAACCTCATCAATACTCTTGGCTACCTTGTGGTGCGGGTTCACCTTGAAGCCTAGTCTCTCAAGATACTTAAGCTCTTCATCTTGAGTCTCGGGCAAACTCTCTGCAAGTGAGAGGTCATATATAAAGGTAGACAGCCTCCTCTCAGCTACAAGCTTAGAGTCGAGTTGTCTTATGGTACCGGCTACGATGTTCCTCTCATTGGCAAACTCCTTCTCCCCTCTGTCTCTCTGCTCCTTATTTATCTTCTCGAACTGCTTCTTGGGCATATACACCTCTCCCTCTACAATGATAGACACACGCTCCTCGAGGCGCAGTGGTACAGACTCTATGGTCTTTACATTTAGAGTTATGTCCTCCCCCACTCTTCCGTCTCCGCGAGTAGCGCCACTCTTAAGTATCCCGTCTTCATACTCAAGCACTAGGTGTGAGCCATCTATCTTGAGCTCGCAAGTATAAGTTGGGGTAAAATCTCTACCCGTCTCTGACTTGTAGAACCTTCTGACTCTTTGATCGAACTCTCTTATGTCCTCCTCTGTGAAGGCATCGTTAAAGGACCACTGGGCCACTCTGTGTTTTATCTTCTTGAAGCCCTCTCTCACGGTGCCTACCACTCTCTGTGTTGGCGAGTCTGGAGTTACAAGACTTGGATACTTATCCTCTAACTTCACCAACTCATCTTTAAGCGAGTCTAGAGCCTCTGGTGAGATACTCTCAATATCCTTGACGTGAAAGTCGTATCTATATCGGTCTATGGCGGAGCGGAGCTTATCTGCTCTCTCTCTAACCTCTTTTGGTATTGCCTCCATCTTACTTGTAGTGAGTTCGTCGAACTAATAAAGCACTCTTAAGGCACGCTGGACTCGACGAGGGTTTGTCGGATCGCAGTCATTGTATCCCAAGGACTGCATCTCCGTACTGGTGAAGTTGTTACCAGATTGTGGCCTCCTTCTTAGCACCCTAACCTCAACACAATAATCATATGGAGGGAAGTTTATGGTAAATGTAGACTCTCCAGACAATCCTCCAACAGTGAAGTTTTGGGAATTACAATTAATAGTTGCAGTAGTAGACGTAGCAAAAGCACTAAGGCCACCTGGATTCTTGAGGTCCCAATACAGAGCACACTCTATACCAGTGTCAGCGGCGTAGAAGGCCTCTTGGGAGTGGCGGTTGGCTGTAGTGAGAAAGGCCTGCTTGACCACCACAGAGATGATGCCTGTAGACACAAGCAAAAGAGTGGCGGAGATGACGATAGCAATAAAGAGTGTGAACCCTCTATCCTTACTCCTTGTTCTTAATTCTTTTTTTATCATTGCCAGTTAAATAAGTGCTCACGAGCGGTGAAGGACCTGTTCACCAGTAATCCCTTAGACCAGTAGACGGTGGACTCCACCACCACCTCATTGCCGTTTATGGTGCTGACCCTCAACTCTCTTCTAAACCTCGTTTCCGTGCCACTATCATAGCTGTAGAAGCCATTGTTGTTGAGTCTCAAGTTGGGGCACGCCCCAGAGCATCTTGTAAGTGGTGTCGCGGAGTTTAGAGCGTCAGCATAACAAGTGAAGCCCACCTCACATGGGTCCCCAGTCCCAGAGGGGTTCCCTGCGTTGGCAATACCGTTCATCCAGTTGAGGGCGCTAATACCGTTTCTGTCTCGGATATTTCTCACCTGTTCCATCCCCTCTTGGGCAAGGTAGAAGGCAGTTATCTGATCCTTAGAGTAGAGGGCACTGGTCATGCCGCTGTGTGCAGCAGAGAAGGCGCCCGTCACAGCCAAAACCAAGATAGATATGGCGATGAGGGTCTCTACTAATGTAAATCCGTGGTTCTTCATAATCATTGGTTATCAAGTTTTCTTTGTGAGACAAGTGTCTGCATGGTGAACTCGCTCTTAGTCCCCTCCTTTGTCCCCGCCTCGCCTCTTATCCTGATGAGCACTTTGGGTTGCTGTGGCGTGCCTTCAGCAGACGAGGGGCGTGACCCGATTACATAGAAGTCTAGGTCTTCTATGACAATCTCTGAGGCGGTCACGGGCACAAAGCCGTTGCCCCCCAAAGACTTCTCTATTGTGGCACCATTTTGCCTATAGACGATGCCGTTGACGTTACCATTAGCCAAGAAGGCTACAGACGAAGCACCGGGTGGACAGTCATTAGGAGCAGGCATGCTACCTGCTCCACCCACTATTGGAGATGAGTGTCCACACACATAGTTGGTGCCGAAGCGCATCTCACGAGCCATGCTCTCTATAGCGAGGTTCAGGTTGTCCATAACTGTCTTCACCGACTCGGCCTTCCTGTTCACATCAAAGATGGTGAGTATCGACCCCATAGATATAGTGGTGACAACAGCAAAGATGGAGACCGCTGTCATAATTTCTATCAGAGTGAAGCCCCTATTCATTATTCTTTTCTTATTTATCATATAGCGTCTGTGCATGCGAGCTGCTTAACCGATATCTGGCCGGTGGTGTAGACGACGACTGAGTTCCTCTTCCCCTCTGCGGAGGATATCTCTATGCATGCCACATCTCTAGGCACACCGTTTTGGTTAAAGATTATTTTAGCCGTAACCTCTGGACGGACAAAAGATATATCTAAAATTGTTGGCGAGCAATCATCTACGCCACTACTCGTTGTACAAATATCACTCACTGTGTGTCCCTGGCTAAGTACAATTTTGTCCAAACACTCTGAAGGTGGGTTACCTCCTATTGGATTACAATTCATATCACCAGAGTACATTCCGTTAGGCGCAACTGTCGACGATGGTTTAGTGTCGAGGAAAAATAGGTAAGAGCTAGGGTCAGCTGTCGGATATGTAGAACCAATACTAAAGTGAACTCCATACCCAGCGTTGAAGCTGTTTATCGTATAAGCCTGATACGACCCAGAGGAGTACTCCTTGACCGACACACCGTATATCTGTGCTTGGCGGAGAGTTAGACTCAAGTTGTTCACAATGTTCTTCATGGTCGCACCAGCGCCGAACTGCTTCTGGTTCCCCGCAACCATAGTGCTTATTGCTACCATGATAGCTACTGAGACTATAAGCTCAATTACAGAGAAGCCCTGCCGACGGGTCAAGCCCCTAACTTGTGAGCGTGTAGATAGAAAAGAGATCAAAGCCAAAGTATAGAGAGACCAGTGCGCCCATTACCATGAACGGAGCAAAGGGGATCTCGCTCTTCATTGTAATATTTTTCTTCGAAAAGAGCATCAGGGGTACGGTGACAGCTGTGGCTATCCAGAAGGACAAGGCCATGGCTGAGAGCGCCCCCACCCCTCCGAGAAGTAGCCCCATAGAGAGAGCAAGCTTCGCATCACCAAAGCCTAGTGCCCTACCCTTGGAGAGTAGCCATATAAGCCCAAGGAAGGAGAAGAGTATGGGCCCCACCAACCAGTCAAAGAGAGAATAAGGAATAACGAATAAGGGAACAAGGAGACTCAGGAAGATGGATGCGTAGACAAGGGGGTCAGGGATGATCTTGTGTCTGAAGTCGTAGATGAGGATAACAGTGTAGATCGAGAAGACGGTCGTGAGTAGCAGAGCGTGGAGAGACAAGCCGAACTTGTAGTATATGGAGGCAAAGACTACGGCCGTCCAAAGCTCTACTAGTGGGTACTGGAGAGAGATCTTGGCCTTACAGTTCTTGCACCTGCCTCTTAGAGCTAAGAAGCTTAGTACTGGTATAAGTTCGAAGGGAGAGAGAGTCTTCCCACATGATGGGCAGAAGGAGCGGCCCTGTAGACCAAATCCACTGTGTAGCCGAAGAGCAACAACGTTAAGGAAGCTCCCCACTATAGCCCCTAAGATGGATATCCAGACTAGCAAGCTGGGCCAGTGATGGCACCTACTCTACCCTCTGACTTACCAGTTGAGTCTACACACCATGTGTCATTAGCTCCATCTGCTACGAAGAGAGGAGCTGATATAGCGTACTCGACTGCTGTTGAGTAACAACTTAGGGTTGGGCTACCAGGATAGTTAGCAGGGTCAGTGAAGTTAGCCATATTTGAGTTAGCATCCACGAACATACTGTCCACGGTTGCACAGTTACCGTCAGTGACATCTCCAGCTATGCCGTTGTAGCTGTTGCCATTGCTGTCGTAGTAAGCCTCTGCAGCTGAGCGTGCACTAGCAAGTTGGGCCTTGATCTTGGCATTAGCACTCTTGCCTCTAGCGGTGTTAAGTGATGCGAGCACCACTGAGCTCAAGATACCAATGATGGCTATAACTACTAGAAGCTCTATAAGCGTGAATCCTTTTGTTCTCTTTATCATGATTATATTAATTACAATTTGTATCTCCCTGTACTAGGTGGTTCTTTATCCACATAGATCTACCGGTACTGTCTACGCACCAGACGTTCAAATCCTCTCCCCCGCCCTCGCCCACCGGCAATAGGGCTGATATAGCATATTGAAGACTAGTGGCTTGGCAGCTTAGGGTAGTACCCTTAGGCCAGACAGACTGGGTGCCTGTAATATATTCTAAGTTATCTGCAAAGTTACCGTCAAACATATCCCCCGTGCACTGGGGTCCTGGAGACAACATGGTAGAAGCTGTGTAGCCCTGTGGTGACTGACGCAAGAAGTATGTTTGAGCTTGTGCTCTAGCCTCAACAAGAATGTCCATAATTATTGAGCTTTGGTACTTCTTTACTACATCATCGTAACTAAAAGCTATCACTATAGCGAGAAACCCGACTATCAGAACTATTATCGGCACTGAAAATCTTTTTTTCATATGTTTTTAATTATACCTAACATGAGGTGGTTGTTATATGTCCTTGTGCGGCAGTTCTACCAACTGTGCGCCCTGTGCTATCAACACACCAGTAGGCATATGTGTTTTCCACGACTGGCAGGGAGGCAGAAACGGCATAAGCACCAGAAGACGCCTGACATCTAAGGGTAACGTTTGCGGGCCATGAAGCTGTAATGCCCGTTAAACCCAACATCCCTGAATTATTATCAGAAAACATTCCCCCTCCGGCTGGCGGGGTCCCAGCACAATTCGAAGCACCTCCTGCAGCCATCGTGTTGACTATTGGAAGATAGGTGTAAGGAGTAATAGTATTACTGTCATAATATATCTCAGCAGCAGATCTGACTGTACTCAACTGTGCCTTTACTTTTGCATTATTAGCCTTGCCTCTAGCGGTGTTTAACCCCACAAGCACAACTGAGCTAAGCACTCCAATAATGGCTATAACCACCAAGAGTTCGATGAGGGTAAAGCCTTTTTGCATTCTAGTCTTCATATCTATTAACAAGTTACATCACCCTGAGCTTGGTGTGCTCTGGTAGGACCATTGCCCCCAGTTGCATCCACACACCAGTAAGCATCACCGTCAATAGACTTAGGCAATGATGCGGATACTGCATAGTACTTACCATCGGCCTGACAACTTATAGAAACGCCCCTAGGCCAGGCCTCGGCAGATCCAGTTAGACCCACAAGGCCAGAAGCCACATCTGTAAACATCTTCCCCGTACAAGAGGTGGCTGGAAGGAACATTGCTGACCTAGAATATTCCCCATTCTGCTCAAAATACAATCGCGTGGCTAGAGTGATGTTCACAAGATTCTCTCTAACGGTTCTGTTTTTAGACTTGTTCCTTTGGTCACTTATAAGCATTACTACTATTACCCCTATAAGGAAGACTATAACAGCTATTACAGTTAGTTTAGCAAGTCTCGTACCCGTTAGCGTTTTGAACATATTTTTATAAATTTACTTACTATAATTCTATAGCATCAAGAAGAAATGTCATAACAACTAATCAACACCCCCCTATATAAGCAAAAGGACGGCTAAGCCGTCCTTTTGCTTATACTCTAACTAAGAGTGATTATGATGCTGGGCAAACAGTGATACCAGTGCCTAGAGCAGCAGAGATGCCTCTAGATGTTCCTCGACTGTCAACGCACCAGTAGTTGCCGGCGCTAGGAAGAGGTCCTGCAGAAACAGCATACTCTGTAGCTACAGTTGATAGACCAGAGTTCTGGCGACAAGCTATAGTTGCTGGAGTCCAAGCTGTAGCAGTACCTGTCAAAGAGTTCATACCAGAGTTGGGATCAATGAAGATACCAGCTGTACATACGTTGGCTGCGGTGTTGGCAGGACTGTAGTGACCGTTAGTATCGTAATAGATCTCTGCGGCAGCTCTAACTGTTGCGAGCTGGGCCTTGATCTTTGCGTCCTGGGCCTTGTTACGAGCACTGTTAAGAGATGCGAGCACAACTGAACTCAAGATACCGATGATGGCTATAACCACCAAGAGTTCGATGAGGGTAAAGCCTTTTTGTGTTCTTCTAAGCATGAAATTTTTAATTTTTAATACCTTCCAATTATACACCCTAGCCTAGACGCCTGCGGTGTTAGCAATATTGTAGATGGGGATAAGCACCGAAGCAAGCAAGGTACCCACACCCAAACCAAGTGCCACTATCATCACAGGCTCTATGAGAGAGACAAGGGTGTCTACAGCGTTTATCACCTCTCTCTGGTAGAACTTGGCCATAGTCTTTAGGATATCGCCGAGCTCTCCAGACTCCTCCCCCACTTTGATAACCTGCGTTAGGATAGATGGCACTTCGCTGTACTGAGTTAGTGCTGTGGATAGAGAGCTACCGCTCTTAACCGCCACACCACTCTCGGAGAGGATGTTCTTGTACACGTCGTTACCCACCACATTAGCTGTAACCTCTATAGCCCTAACCATAGGGATACCCGAAAGTATCATCGTAGCGAGGTTGTCGGAGATGACAGAAAGGTAGAGCTTCTGATACAAGTTGCCTATATATGGGACTTCGAGTCTGAAGTGCCCCATAGCCCTCCTCCCTTCATCTGTACGAAGAAAGCGGACGAAGAAGAAAGCCAGCACCACCAACACCACCAAGAAGAGTAGTCCGTAATTGATGATGAAGTCTGATATTCCAAAGACTATAGCTGTGTAGATAGGCACCGGCTGACCAGAGTCTAGAAGGATGACAGAGATCTTGGGGATGATGAGAGTAAACATGAGCACCATCACCGCAATGAAGACTCCCACAACGAAGGCTGGGTAGATGAGAGCGTTCTTGGCCTTGGAGACGACCTCGTAGTTCCTGTCCAGGTGGTCAGCTAGGTACTCGAAGGTCTCGTTTAACTTACCTGTCTCCTCTCCAGCCTTAACCATGTTGACGTAGAAGTCAGAGAAGATGTCGGGGTGCTTGGCGAGAGCCTTAGAGATAGAGCTACCTGCTTGGAGGTCGTCGGTGATCTCCACCATGCTCCTCTTTAGGTGCTTGTTCTCTATCTCGCCAGAGAGAAGGGCGAAGATCTTGAGCGCTGACACAGACGCACCGAAGAGGGTGGAAATCTGCCTCGAGAGGATAACGACGTCCTTGTTCTTCACCTTCTCACCTATAGTGAACTTGGAGAACCAAGAGTCTGCATCAGCCTCGACTATAGATGCAATGATGAGCCCCCTCTTCTGCAGACTATCTATTGCAACCTCTACTGAGACAGCATCTATGGAGCCTTCCTTCTGTAAACCTGATTGCTCTAGAGCTTTGTAGTTGTATAACATCCTTTATATATTAAATCATACGTTCTAGGGCTCTGGGGTTCGTAGAGTACTGGAAGGCGTTCTCTGGAGTGATCTCTCCACGACGCACAAGCTCGGAGAGAGAGCGGTTGAAGTCAATCATCCCCTCCTCACTTCCAGTCTCTATGATGGAGTTTATCTCGTGAGTGCGCTTCTCTCTTATGAGGTTAGACACGGCGGTGTTGTTGATAAGTAGCTCGTAAGCAGGTATGAGTCCACCTTTAACTCTCGGCAATAGTCTCTGCGAGAAGATGCCAAGGAGTGAGCCTGAGAGCTGGTATCGTATCTGGTCCTGACTCTCCGCTGGGAAGGAGTCTATAATGCGGTCCACAGTCTGACTCGCTGTGTTGGTATGGAGGGTTGAGAGCACGAGGTGACCCGTCTCAGCCGCTGTCACCGCTGTGGCGATAGTATGAGGCTCACGCATCTCTCCAACCATGATAACGTCTGCATCTTGGCGAAAGACTCCCCAAAGTGCTGTGTGGAAGTCAGGGGTATCCGTCTTCACCTCTCTTTGGTCGATCATGCTCTTCTTAGGCTCGAAGAGGAACTCAATCGGATCCTCAATAGTCACGATGTGCTCTAGACGGTCGTTGTTGATGAGCTCTATCATAGAGGCCAAGGTTGTAGACTTGCCCTGCCCTGCCGGACCCACCACAAGGAAGAAGCCTTGTTGCTTGGAGGCGAAGTGCGCCAAGATGTTGGGAAGGTTCAACTCCTCGAAGGTCTTTATCCTAGTAGGGATAAGACGTAGAGCCACAGCACGTCTACCTATCGTCTCGAAGACGTTACCTCTAAAGCGGGCCCCACTCTTGTGTGCGTAGGCGAAGTTAGCCTCTTGCTTGGTATCAAACTCCTTCTGGTTCTCAGCAGTAAGGAAAATGGTGAAGAACTCTTTGATATTGTCTGTCGTCAAAGCTGGGTACTTCTCAAGTGGTATGAGGAAGCTTGAAACGCGTATGATAGGCTTCCTCCCCTCCGACAAATGCAGGTCAGAGGCTCCTTCCTTGACCACTATGTCCACAAGCTCGTCTAAGAGAGAGTGAGCGGCCATGTTACTGGCTGTCAGCTATTCTAATAATCTCATCCACCACCTCTGACGGCACCGAAGTCGCCTTCACTATGTAACCCGCTACTCCAAGAGACTTGGCATCCTCTATCCTTGTAGAGGTGTTCTCGTTGGTGAGCATTATGACGATGGACCCTTCGGCCAACTTCTCCTCTCTAATCTTTCTTAAGAGCTCTATGCCATCAAGACCTGGCATGATGATGTCTAGGACCACGATGTCGTACTTGGCTCCCTCTCGAAGTTTGTTTAGAGCCATCTCGGAACCGACGCAAGCCTCGGCCTTAGCCCCCGCCTTATCGAACTTCTTCTGATACATGCCAAGGAGGAACTTATCATCATCTACTAGAAGTACTGTGTATGGCTTTTTCATATCTAGAATTATAGCGTATTAACCTCTTCAAAAGGAATAACTCTTCCAAAGGCCTTGATGACGGCATCCTCCTTCATGGTTAGCATTCCCTTGGAGCGAGCAACCTTGTATAGCTCGGGCTCTGTCGGGTCTTTGAGCAAGACACTCTCAATATCCTTATCCATAAGTAGCACCTCCATTACCGCCACGCGACCGGAGAGTCCTGTGACAGAGTCGGGGGTTGGAGCGGTTTCGTAGACCTCCTTGCCTGTAGGTATCTTCTTCTTAAACTCTGCTGGTAGGTCAGCAAACTGCTTGTCTATCATAATCTTCATACTCTCGGAGAGTGGTACAGGCTTCCCTCCACCATCGGCAAGCTTGGAGACGAGGCGCTGGGCAATGGCCATAATAAGAGTCGGTGCAATGAGGTACGGGTCCACACCCATGTCTATAAGACGAGGTATAACGCCTAAGGCACTGTTGGTGTGGATGGTGGAGAGCACAAGGTGGCCTGTGAGAGCTGCTTGGATGGCTAGCTGGGCTGTCTCCTTGTCGCGGATCTCTCCCACCATGATGATGTCTGGGTCTTGGCGGAGAGTGGTACGTAGACCGGTGGCGAAGGTATAGTCTATCTCTGGTTGAACCTGTGACTGACTCACTCCCTCCATGTTGTACTCCACAGGGTCTTCTAGAGAGAGGACGTTCTCATGGTCTTTGTCGAGCTCGTTTAGCATCGCATACAAAGTCGTAGACTTACCGCTTCCGGTCGGACCCGAGATGAGGATAAGGCCATACGGCCTGTCGATAGCATCTTTGATAACCTTCATGTTCTCCTCCGAAAGTCCTAGGTCACTCAACTTCTTGATGCCCTTAGACTGGTCCAAGATCCTCATCACCACCTTCTCACCATAAGTTGTTGGGAAGGTGGACACGCGGAAGTCTATGCGTCTGTCGTCTACCTTAGCGGAGAAGCGTCCGTCTTGGGGCTTCCTCTTCTCATCCAAACGCATGTTGGAGAGTATCTTGATACGAGCAACCACCGCAGAGTGGACCTTGATAGGAAGCGTAAGGGATGTATTGAGCACTCCATCCACACGGAAGCGGACGCGCACGTTCTCATGCAGGGGCTCTATGTGTACGTCGGATGCACTCCCCTCTGTTGCATATGAGAGTATGGTCGCCACAATCTTCGTCACCGGTGCGTCCTCCACTATCTTGGCTTCCTTCTCTTGTTGAGCCTCCTTCTCTTTATCAGTCTTCTCGAGGATCACATTCTCCCTCTGGGTAAGCTCGCTGTCGAGTTCTGAGAGTGCTTGGGTCACCTCGCTTGAGAGACCTTTGTACTGGGCGAAGACTCTCTCGAAATCTTCTTGAGTTATGAGGAAGAGCTTGTATGGCATCCCCGCCTTAGAGGAGATGAAGTTGAGTGCATCGCGAGCCTCTATGTCGTCTGGATCAACGATACCTATCTCAAGCATCCCATCCTTAACCCCTATAGGCACTACCTTGTAGTGCTCGGCGCTCTCCTCTGAGATGTGCTCCAAAGCCTTGCTTGGGACAGAGACATTCTTCAAGCTCTTGGTGGGTATATCGAGCTCGGTACCCTTAGCTTCCAAGATTCTCTGTGGTGGCACACCACGACCAACCAAGACCTGCTCTAGGGATAGTCCTGTACTCTTAGCTTCCTCCTCAATAGAGGCGACATCAGTCGCCTTGATGATCTTCTTCTCCTTTAGTACGTCTAGTATTGTCATCCTGCTGTCTCATTTATTAGTCCTGTCCAATGGGGTTAAAGGGGTTCCTTCTACCGGGTGCTTGGTATGGTATTGGAGTTGAGAAGTCTATAAGGTTCTTGTATAGAGAGTAGTTGAAGATGCCTTGGTCCAAGACTACAGACTGAAGACTGTTGTATAGAGCAAGCACCTCGGCTCCCACCTCCTCGGCGGTGGCATCTTGTGGTGCGACAGCAGCTCCATCAGGCTTGAAGAAGGTCATGTAGAAGTAGAGTCCAGCTCCGAGGAGGACCACCACCAGTATCATCTTTTGATTTTTGTGAAAGAATTCCATATTTTTAATTTAGCCAATATGTATCGGCAGAGATACTAAAGTCATAGAGCCCTGTCTCAGTCGTATCGAAGGATATAGACTTGATATCAATAATTCGCAAGCTCTGCTCTATATCTTCTATAAAGTTCCTAAAGTCCTGATACCCAGCCACGAAAGAGAAGGAGATAGATACTGGAGCATAAGGACCAGCCGTGCTCTGCACTATCTCAAACCCGGCTTGGTTGTTGGCCTCTACAGCCTTGATGGAGTTGATAGCTATACCGTACTTTGCCGCTATAGAGTCCAGGTTCATCGCCAAGTTCACGGTATCGACGTTGTCTGGCAAGACCTTCTCAAGACGGATGATCTCCTCGGCTGGGATGTTCTCATACTTTACGGCGAGGTCGTCCCGCTTCTGCGCGAGCTCAACTATGTTGTTCAAAATCTCTTTGTACTTGGCAGACTGCTCTCTTAGGACATTGACCTTGTCGTAATAAGGCATGACGAAGGAGTAGAAGAGTGCTACAGAGAGGACGAGCAAGACTAGGGCAGTGGAGTTCTTCATATTATGGGGTTGGGGTTACTACTTCCTCCGCTGTAGCTGGGGCAGTCCCTGCTGGAGCTACTGGAGTTGCTTCTGCTGCTGGCTCTGCCCCTTTGTTGAAGGAGATGATAGATGGGTCAAGCTTAGCCTTGAAGGAGAAGTTCACCATACCTTGGCTGTTTAGAGACAAGTCAGCGAAGACAACATCCTTAAGATACGGACTAGCGTTAAATATCTCCGACTGTAGAGCTAGAGCCGAGTAGCCTCTAGCCTCACCACTCATCTTGAGTGAGAGCACTCCGTCTACTGAGTCATAACCAAAGTTGGTGAAGCGCACCGTGCGTACAGTCGAGTTCTCCAAGAACTCGAAGAGTGGTGAGAGGATGATGTGGCTGTCCAAGAGTCTCTTGGTAGAGACGATGCGCTCGTCGAGAGAGCTTATCTTGTCTATGACCTCGGGCTCAAGTGAGGTGCGAGCCGCCACTAGGTCCTCACCCATCTTCTTGATAGAGGACTTGAGGTACCACTCGTAGCCGAAGACTCCGAGAGACGCCAAGATCACTAGAGTAAAGATAATGACTGCGAGCGTGCCCAAAACACTTCTACCCGATACGCGAGAGGTCTTGGTGACGGTACCAGTCGTAGCGAGTGGCCCCTTAGGAATAAATGATGATTGGAATTTCGGTTCCATCTATTAAGAATTATAGAACAAGTTAGTACACAAGCACAGAGTCATATTCACACTCTCCTACTTAACTCATGTCATTGAGGCGACGAAGTGCCGAGCCGATAGCCACGGCGAACTCCGGACCCGTCTCCTTCAAAATATTTTCTATGAAAGCCGGTGTCGCCAACTTGCCGAAGGGGTTGCCAAGCACTACCTCCGTCTTGAAGGCCGTCTTGGTGAGCTCGTTTAGCCCCTTCATCGAGGCGCCACCACCCACGAGCACCACCTTGGAGACGCTCTTGTTGTACTTCTTCTCGAAGTTGAGGAGAGTCCTGTTCGTCTCGGCGAAGATGAAGTCCAAAACTAGGGAGATGATCTTGGTCGCTGTCGGGTCCTCGCCCGTGGCTCCCACCTCCCTCTTCATTACCTCGGCCTTCTCCATGGTGAGTCCTAGAGACTGCGCGATGGCCGAGGTGATGTCTTGGGAGCCACGGTTCACTGTATGCGAAGCACGGATGATACCTCTCTCTATGATGTAGAGCTTGGTCGAGGCAGCGCCCATGTCCATAACCATCACAGGTGTGAGACTCTCCTCGACGACAGAGCGCATAGTGGAGAAGATCTCTATCTCGAAGAAGCCTGGCTCAAGACCCGCCTTCTGCATGATGTTTTGGTATCTTGCTATTGTGTCGTTGTGTATGGCTACGACGAGGATGTCTATCCTCTTAGAGATGTTCTTCTTATCTCCTTCCTCATCATCCTCAGTCGGCCCCGCTGGCTTGGGGATGACAGACCAGTCGAGCATCACCTCAGAGATAGGCACGGGTATATACTTCCTCGCCTCTATGGGGACCATGACCTCAAGTTGCTTCTGACTTACCTCTGGCATCTCAATGACAGACATAAGCGAGGAGCCGAAGGGTATAGAGACCCCAGCCGCAGTAGTGGTGATGTTGACCTCCTTCTCACGCATAAGGTCGAAGAGGGCTGAGGCCACCTTCTCTTGTGGGAGAGTCACGGCTTGGCCGATGGAGGCTCCGCCGTAAGGCCCCAGCGCAAGCTCGCCGTACGTCTCGAGTACAGCTTGACCGTTCTTCTTCTTTATTTGGACGACCTTAATAGCCGAGGAGCCTATGTCTACACCGACGACCGAGGGACTCTCCTTCTTGCCAAAGAGCTTGCCAAGAAATGCCATATAATGCTCATTATACATTATGTTTGGGAAAATTTTCTCCAATCTTGTAGATTTCCTCTTTCCTAAGGAGGTTGAGGCACTAGAACTCGAAGCTCTCTCCCCCGCCGACTTACTAGAGAAGCTCACTCCAGCAAAAGTTCTAGATGAGAACACCGTAGCTATGTGGAACTACGCCGACGAGAGAGTCCGTACTCTCATCTGGGAGATAAAGTACCGGAGGAACGAGAAGATAATTGATAGTGTCTCCAAGGTCATCTTCGACGTTCTAACGAGCGAGCTCGCCGAGAGAGCTCTCTTTGATAACTTTAAGCAACCACTCCTCATCCCCATCCCCACTTCAGACAAGAGACGGAGAGAAAGAGGCTACAACCAGACAGAGCTACTCTGTGAGGCATTAAAGAAGTTGGATACTGGAAACTCTTTGGAATACTCTCCAAATATATTGAAGAAGGTGACCCACACCGAGAGCCAGACCCTAACAGAAAACAAGAAGGAGAGAATAAGAAATATAGAAAACACTATGAAAGCCGGAGAAGGTGTAAGGGGCAGGAACGTGGTCCTTATAGACGATGTAACGACGACGGGCGCCACCATAAGTGACGCCCGTCGCGCTCTTCGCGAGTCTGGTGCGAAGAAGATTATTTGCTTTACTCTAGCGCATTAACTACTTAGCAGCCATTACTCGGACTGCCATCACACCGTCATACTTGAAGATGCCTGCCTCCTCGCTGTCTGCATCTACCGCAGTAAGGACACCTACTACAGTGATGTCTGACTCAGCGTTGATACCAGAGCCTGCTGTCTCTATCTTAGAAGTATCGAGAGCGTAGAACTTGCCATCAGCACCCATGAGTCCTAGCACGCAATCTTCTGCTGTAGGAGCAGCACCACTCTTAAGAGGAGTACAACCAAGCTTGCCGTCTACTGCTATCTCACCTGTCTTTGGTTGAATCTCAGAATCCTCTACAACAACGTTGGTTGGAGTGCCGTTCTCACTTGGTGCCTTGTCGCCCTTGAAGAGCATCCAGCCCAAGAGGACCAACACTACGACTACAACGCCGATGACAAGACCCTTCTTGCTACCGCCGTTACCTCCGCCCATACCTCCCATATTGCCCATTGACTGTGGTTCCATTTTTTTAAATACGAAAATTAATTCTTTTAATCCCCTAACCCTCATTAATCACAACCGAAATACGGCCTAC
>JACCDV010024805.1_pt1 | contig 47020 bp, 45 predicted proteins | sample 7446131 | NCBI WGS metagenome assembly JACCDV01 (sample SAMN15323448, study PRJNA562643) | freshwater metagenome | isolation source: river surface water | place: USA:Blue River Watershed | collected 2017-08-17
AAGCTGCTGACCGTCAACCTCGGCACAGGCCGCGGCGTGAGCGTGCAAGACATGGTCGACACCTTTGCTCGCGTCAACGGCGTGCCCATTCCCCACAAAGTCGTGCCACGCCGTCCCGGCGATGTGGCCCAGTGTTTGGCCGATCCACGACAGGCCAAAGCCTTGTTGAATTGGGAAACCCGATTCGATTTAGATCGCATGTGCGCCGATGCATGGCGCTGGCAGTCCATGAACCCACAAGGTTTCGACACCCCCCTATGAAAAACCAAGACGACGGCACGCTGTCCCTGTTTGACGACTTCCCGCCTGCTTTTGACCCAGCAACCTTGCCGCCTGCGGCCCCTGCAAAGAAGCCGCGCGCTAAGCGCAAGGCTGCAGAGCCAAAAGAAGTGCCGGATGCCAATACGGGTGAAGTAACGCCAAGTCCCACAGCGCAAACCGTTGCTCACGAAACTGCGTCGGACACAACCAGCGAGTTGACTCAAGCACCGACGGCGGAGGTCATCGTCGACCTCGGCGTGAACGTCGAAAAAACGCTGCACCTTGCAGGCCTCGTCGAACCCCAACGCCGCCGCAATAGCCCATGGGCCAAACTAGACCTTACTGCCTTGCAAGCCGCCGCACACGTACCGCATGTGATGATCGTCATCACACGCGGCGAAGCCGGTGGCGCTCAGTCGCATGTGCGTGACTTATGTCAAGCCTTGCAAGCGCGTGTGCAATTCACCATCGTCATTGGCGGGCCAGTGGAAGAGTCAGTGCTGGGCCGCGAGCTCACCGCACTTGGCATCACCGTGTGCCCTATGCCCGAGATGCTGGAGTCTCTCAACCCGCTCAAGCTTTGGCCAGCAGTGCAACAGCTGACCGAACTCATCCGCACACACAAGCCAGACCTTGTGCATGGCCACAGCGCCATTGGTGGTTTGGTGGCGCGTGTGGCTGCGCATCGCGCGAACATCCCTGCGGTGTACACCGTACATGGCTTTGGCTTCAAGCCCGAAGTGCCGCTGGTGCGCCGCACTGCATCTGCTTTGGCAGAACGCATGATGGCAAGATGGACCACGCAAATGATTTGTGTGTCCAAGTACGAACGTGATTTGGCCTATGGCCTCGCCATTGACCACGAACGCGTGCACGTCATCCCCAACGGCATTGCGCGTTTACCCAAACCCGAAGTTGAAGGCACGGATGGTTCAAGCGAATTAAGCGACGAAACCAAACAACCATCACAACAAGCCGCCAGCACGCCACGCCTCATCATGGTGTCGCGTATGAAAAGCCCGAAGCGCCACGACCTGCTGCTGCAAGCCTTGGCCAAAGTGCGCAACACCTTGGGTTTTGAGCTGCCCGTGACCTTGGCGGGCGATGGCCCACTCAGCGCTGAACTGCGTGCAGAAGCGAAAACACTCAACCTTAAAAACATCACTTGGGCGGGCGATGTGAGCAACGTGAGCGATCTGCTCGCACAGCACGAGGTGTTTGTGCTGCTGTCCGACCACGAAGGCATGCCCATCACCGTGCTCGAAGCCATGCGTGCCGGCCTATGCGTGCTGGCCAGCAACCTGCCTGGCATTCGCGAGCAAATCATCCCCTACCAAGATGGCGTACTCACCACCAACACGCCTGACGCTGTGGCCGAAAAACTGTTGCAACTGGTGCGCGACCCGCACTTGCGCAAACGCTTGGGCCGCGCCGCACAGCAAACCTTCGAGAGTGCTTTTGCTGCCGAGCCCATGGCCGACCGCGTGCTGCAGGTGTACCGGCAATGCACGCAAGAAGCCGCCGAAACAAAAACACTCGCCACAGACGATGCAAGCTCCAGCACGCACAACAGCGCGGGCTTGGTGTCTGCCTCTGTGCGCCGCCGTGATGCCCTGCAACGCTGGGCTTTGTGGGGTGTGTGGATGTTGCTGCCTAGCTTGATGGCTGCGCAATTGTTTGAAGACGCGGGCGTCATGACCTACCAGTTTGGCGAAACCCTGTGGTGGTGCGTGCTGCCCTACGCCATCGCCACGCACTTGCTGATGCGCGCTTCCACCTTGCCCGTGGCCGAGCGCAGCGGTGTGTTGTGGGTATCGACCACTGCGCCGTTTTTATTCACGCCTTTGGGCTTTGCACTGTTGCAGCAGCCGTACTCACGCGCCGCCGTGGTGTGGGCTTATGCCGCCACCACGCTGTGGCTGTGGTGGGGCTATCGACGACATGTCAAACACCGCGCTTTGCGTTTGGTGCACCTAGACGCCAACGTGCCCGCCCAATTGTCCGCGTGCCTGAGCCCCAACACGCTAGACCCACAAGCCGTGCAACTCATCGCATGGAACCCCAACAGCGACACGCCTCTACCCGCCTGCGACGGCGTGGTGCTGGACCGCCATGTGCGCAGCACCGACGAACGCACGCGTTTGTTGGGTGAGCTGAAGATGCAGCACCTGCGCCTGTACAGCGTGGAAGCCGTGGCCGAGCTCACCAGCGGCCGCAAGATGCTGCCCACCGCCGCTGACTCGCTATGGGAAATCGACAACGACCCGAGCTACGACCGCGCCAAACGTTTGTTGGATGTGACCACCGTCATAGCATTCGCGCCCGTGTGGCTGCCACTCGCCGCGTGTGTGGCGCTGGCTGTGCGTTTGGACTCCAAGGGCCCCGCCCTCTATTCGCAACCTCGTGTGGGCCGCGATGGCCACGTGTTCACGCTGTGGAAATTCCGCAGCATGGTGCACGGCTTGCAAGCCCCAGGTGTGCACTTTGCGCAAGCAGAAGACCCACGCATCACCCGCGTGGGCCGCTTGTTGCGCCGCAGCCGTTTAGACGAACTGCCACAGCTCTTCAATGTGCTCATGGGTCACATGAGCCTGATTGGCCCGCGCCCAGAGCAAACCGCGTTTGTGCGTGACTTTGCAGCCACCATCCCCAGCTATCCGTATCGTCACCTTGTGCGCCCCGGCCTCACAGGTTGGGCCCAAGTACAGCAAGGCTATGCCGACAGCGCTGACACCACACGCATCAAACTCAGCTACGACTTGTATTACGTGGCGCACTACTCGCTTGCACTGGATTTGCTGATTGCAGCCAAAACCGTCAAGACCGTGTGCACAGGTTTTGGCGCACGCTAAGCCATTTGAAAAACGCATGAGCACCCGCCGCATCCTGCTACTAGAAGAGCCCACTTGGGGCGGCGTGCACACCATGACGCGCACCTTGGCCGATGCACTCAGCGCGCAAGGCTGGCAAGTGACTGCTCTGCCATGGCAACAAACGCAGTGGCCGGCTTTGGTGAGTGCCGCCAAACAACACGATGTCATCTTGGCCACGCACAACTTTGGCCCCACCTACTGCGGCGCAGCGCTCAAAGCCATCACCGGCAAACCACTGGTCAGCTGGGTGCACGGCCCGTTGATGGATGTGCTGCACGAGGCAGGCGCATCGGCACTCAAGAAACTTTGGCTGCGATTGCTCTATAAACAAGTCAGCCAGTTTGTGTGCGTGTCGCGCACCACACAAGACTCCTTGCTCAGTTTCATCACGCTGGGTAAACAACAACGCTGCATCGTCGTACCCAACGGCATCGCCCCCATGCCTGAAGGCCAAGCCATCCATGTGCATGCAGGCCACGGTGGTGAAGGCATTCCGCCTTTGCTACTGGGTTATGTGGGCCGTTTGTCCGTCGAGAAGCGCCCGCACTTGCTGCTAGACACCATGCGCTATTTGCCCCAAGAAGCGCAGCTGGGTATCGTGGGCGAAGGCCCCATGCACCGCAAGATGATTCACGACGGCATGGACTTGATGTACCAAGGTCGCGTGCATTTTTTGGGCAAACACCCCAGCGGCGCGAGCCTCTACAAGCCGTGGCAAATGACGCTGCTCACCTCGCGCTACGAGGGCTGCCCTATGACCGCGCTAGAGTCACTCGCCTGCGGCGTGCCCTGCGTGTCGCTGCCTATCCCCGCAATGCGCGAGCTCTACGACTTAGATGCGCCTTATCTGCTGGCCCGTGGCGATGCCCCGGTGTCTTTGGCCGAAGCCGTGATGACGGTGCTGGGCCTGCCCGAGCAACAATTGCGTGACGACATGGCCCGCATCGTGGCGCGCCATCACATCGAAGGGTTTGTGGGCAGCTGGCAACAGGTGCTGCATGCCATGTAAATTAGCCATCACCACTTGACACACCACTTATTGGGTGTACATTAATTATATGCAAATTGAGTTCGATGGCGCCAAACGCGATAAAACTCTAGCCGAGCGTGGCCTTGATTTCGCGCGTGCAGCCGAAATATTCGAGGGTATCCACCTGACAGCGCCAGACTCAAGACAAGATTACACAGAAGACCGCTTCATCACCATGGGGCATTTAGATGACCGATTGGTTGTTCTGGTCTGGACTCCGCGCGACGAGGTGCGTCGCATCATCAGTATGAGGAAAGCAAATGACCGCGAAAAAACCTTCTACGACCACTACGTGGACTGACCCTGACGACGCCCCCGAGTTAACTGAAGCGTTTTTTAAAACTGCTGATCAGTATGTGGGCGCTCAACTTAAAACGCGCGGACGCCCAAAAGCATCCGTGACCAAAGAGCCCGTCAAAATTCGCCTTGATGCCGATGTACTAGCCGCACTGCGTGCAAGTGGCGAGGGCTGGCAGACTCGCATCAACGACACGCTACGTGCTTCGCTCAGACTCGCTGGAAGGGTGTAAAACGCACCCATGCAAAGCACCGCAGCGCAGCCCATCGCGCTTTTAAGTACACCCATCAACAAACCCACCGTCTGCATCCACTTCGTGCGCGGCGGGCCAGCCTACTTGCCTGAGATTGATGCGTACGTCGACTTCATCACCTCGCACGGCCACCAAGCCTTGGTGCACGACATGGGGGCCACTGTGCCGCTGAACGCACAAGTCGTGTGGTGGATGTGCGGGCGCGTGCCCAGTGCTGAGGCACGTCGCCTGAAAAACGCTTTTCATATTCACGAATATGCGTCCACCTCGGCCCCACCCAAGGCATGGCTGAAAGACTTCATCAAACACTGGACGCAACCCAAGCCAGACTACCGTTTTTTCCAAAACGGCTGGGTGCGCGAGCGCATGGGTTTTGACGATGGCGTGCCCTACGCCCTGCGCGACATGGGCGTGGCACAAGCCTTTTTTGATGCGGCAGCACCCGCCTTGCCTGAAGCCTCGTACGAAGACGATGCACCTGCACGCGTGCCGCCGAATGAGTTTGACTTGATTTACCTTGGCGAGATGAACCGCCTGCTGCCCTTTGTGCCGCTGCTGCAAAGCATTCACGATGCAGGCCGCACGTTGCTACTGGTGGGTGATGTGCCTGATGCGCTGCACACACAGCTGCCTGCCAGCGTGACCTGCACAGGCCGCGTACCCCATGCCGATGTGCCGCACCAATTGCGCCGCGCACGCTTTGGTTTGAACTTGGTCAGCAACATCGAGCCCTACAACCAACAAACTTCCACCAAGCTGCTGGAGTACTGCGCCGTGGGCCTGCCCGTGGTGAGCAACGACTACGCGTGGGTGCGTTACTTTGCGGCGCACTACCAAGGCAACTTTCATTTGCTGCGTGACGCCCCAAGCAGCTGGCAATTCAGCTTTGGCGAAGCGCTAGATGCCTATCCGTATGTAGTACCCGATGTGCGAGAACTCGCGTGGCCCAAGTTGTTTGGCAAATTAGCCATTTGGAAACATCTGCACATCGTGCCCGAAGTGGCGGCCCCCTATGCAAATGCACACGCACTTGCCCAGGCTATCGCAAAACAGCAAGGCAGTAAGCGTTGAGTATGTTTAAGCGTTTCAGCAGCACAAGCCGCGTGGTGGCCCTGTCGAGCGCCGTGGCCTTTGCCACGCAAGTAGCCTTTGCGCTGCTCATGCTGCGCTTGTTCACGCCGCAAGAAGTCGGCGAGTTTTCGGTCATCAGCCAAATTGGTTTTTTCTGGATGACGCTCGCCTTAGCCCAAGCGCCATTGGGCATGTTGGCCAACCAGCATTTGCCGGCACACATCGCTGCACAACACGCCTGGCGTGCCAGCGCTTTACGCGGCTTAGGCTTGTTACCCATGGCAGCACTGGCAGTGTGGTTCAGTCAGCTCAGCATGTGGCCAGCTTTGTTGTGGGCACTGTTGCTGGCGTTTTGCCAAATGGGCTGGATGTTGGCGCAAAGCTTTACCCTGCGCGTGGGCTTGGCTTGGCAACAAGCGGCTGTGCGTGTGCTGCCCCCCGTAACTGCGGCAGCCACAGCGCTCACGGCTGCGCTGCTGGGTGCTTCGTTCGGCTGGAGCGGCCCCACCTTGGTACTGTCTGCGTTGTTGGGCTATGCCGTGGGTGCGGCGTGGCTGGTGCCTGCATTGCGCGCACACCATGCAGAGAAGCCAGAGGCATCAACCGCTGAAAAGCCCAGCCAGTCCGACCCACGCAGCGCCAGCTTGCGCATGGCTCATACGCTGGTAGACGCCCTGCTGGCCACAGCCATCATCGTGGTGTGGCAACGCATGTATGGCGCTGAAGAAACAGGCTGGATGAGCGCCCTGCTGCGCGTATTGGGTTTCTTGCCTGCGGTGGTGCACATGGCATGGGCACAAGTGGCCTTGGCCCAAGGACATCAACACAGCAAACCTGCCAGCGCATGGGCCAACCCTTGGTGGCTAGGCCTAGGCGCATTTGCCTGCGTCATCGTGACGGGCTTGTCATGCGCCTTAGCGTTGTACCTAGGCTGGCTTGACACACGCTGGAGTGGCCTGTGGCCTTACATCGCACCGCTGGTGCTGTGGCAAGGCAGTGCTTGCTTGTCTGCTGCTTTTAGCCATCGCCCTTTTCAAACGCAATCTGCCAGTGCGTACTCATGGGCTTGTATGGTGCTGGGTGTCGTGCAAGCTGTGGTGCTTTTGGTGCCGATGGGCTTGGCCCAGCCCATCGGGGCAGAGCAGCACATGGCTGCATTTGCTTGGGTTAGTAGCCTAGGGTTGCTAGGATTGACAGTATGGATGGCTAGAGTGCGTTAACAACTCCAACTGAACTTTTAGACGCTGTTAACTCCCACAGCAAATGAGAAAGACCTCCCGCAGCAATACGTCGATGCAATCTCCTTAGCCCCTTGCGCCAAATAGGTTGATCTAAGTTATATGCATTGGCTGACGCCTCCCATCGAACCTGCACAATCTCAAAAGAACCTTTAAATCCATACATAGCACCCGCCGGATTGGGCCCAACGAAATATTCATGTGTACTTTCCGTAATAAAGTTCACATGCGTTGGATCTGTAAATACTGCGACATTTGGATAAGCAGGTGTCAAGGCCAGAAATCGTCCGCCTGGAATTAAAACACGATGAATTTCATCCATCAACTCAATGAATGGATTGCGCGGAGCTCCGCTTGGTGAAAGCATCTGTCGGGGAATATGCTCTAAAAAATCATAGGCAGAAACTGAGTCAAAGTAATTGTCTGGATAAGGTATTGGATCAATCACCAGATTTGCTTTCTTGTAATGAAAGCCCATCTCTTCTACTCCCTCAGCAACATCTCGAATATCGCATCCGTGCGTTATTTCTGCCAAGTAAGGATTACGAGGTCTCTTGCCACATCCTATGTCTAAGTGCTTTTTCATGGTTTTAGTTTAACTTGCTCGACTTACCGCCAAAGCCAGTCGCAACCATCATGCAGTGCGTGCACGGAAAGTCCGTAAGTTTCCAGCTCGTATGTGCGAGCAACTTTGAGCATGCTGCGACGCTGATACCTAGACAACTTTCGGGCTACCCAGCTCTGAGCCATATAAAGACGCATTAAATTGCGATTTCCCAGACTATCGCGCTGATCCAGCGCTTTTTCAAGCTTCAGCGCCTTTTGCGTGATCATGCCGTAATGGTGCAGCCATGAAGCTGCCGTCGTACCCGTGTTTAACCCAGCTTCAGCCGCACGCTGAAAGAAGATGCCATCTTCATAGCCCAACAACTTTGGCACAGGCATAAAGTAGCCAATCTCACTCCACACATCTTCACGAATGGCCATGCACACGGCATGTGGTGCGTTTTGGCGGACATAGCCCTTCATCTTGGTTTCCGCCTCTTGAGCCCAATGCGCAAAATCGTAGTTCAGCTCGCCCTCCACCATCGCGGGGCTGGCAATATGTAGTTGATTCTCTTCAGCGGCTTCTAACAAATTGCGTAACCAACCTTTGGTGCACACCACATCGTTGTTCATCACCACGGTCCATTTGGATTGAATGGCCAACGCACCTTGGTTCCATGCCGCGCCGCAACCTAAGTTTCGGTGATTCAAAATCACTGCACCAAAACCTTGTTCGCCTAACCATTCACGCGTACCGTCTGTAGACCCGTTATCCACAGCCACTATGCGAGAAAAATCGATTTCCTCGCGATCTAAGCTGGCAATGAATTGCTTTGTGTAGTCAAGTTGGTTGTAGCAAGCAAAGGTAATGGTGTATTCGTGCTTCATGTTTCACTTTCGGGTTGCATGCTTAGTTTGGCCAACACGCATACCAACACGGCATAAGTTGTGCTGTAAATTTGTAAGTCGAAATTTGAATTGGTTAGACCTGTTAGAAAGTATGCACCAACGACCTGCATTCCCATAATTGGCATCAGGCGCCTTTGGGCACTACCCCCGGCATCGCGATAGCGTCTATAGAAAAATACAAACGGCGCGATCAAGATCCCGAGGTAGGACAAAAATTTCAACAAGCCACCAGATGACAGCGCATGCATGATGTCTGAGTGCGGTTGGTTGTAAATTTCAGTATTTGGTATCTCTCCGGTCTGTATTCTTCGAACAATTTCAGACTGGAAGCGCCCAGGTCCGACGCCAACAATTGGGTGCTCTTTGAAAATATTCCATGCTGTTTGCCACATGGCAACTCGTGCGCCTACCGACGACATGTAGTTGCCTTCTTGAATGTGCTGAACATCCACGAGCATCTCGGTCACTCTTAATCTATCTCTGATTGAAGACGAAATCAGCACTGTCACGCAAACAGCAACTACTGAAGCTGCAATCAGTCTGTTCAACCATTTAACAGAACGTGCATTGCTGGCAAAAAAACCTAAAGGCATTACACACAACAACACGACAAACGACGACCTGGACATAGAGCCGACCGCCCCCACCAATCCACCAAGCGCAGCAATAAAAAGTAACGAGCGAAACTTTGAAGAAACATCAGTAGCAAGAAGTGCTGCCGTGAGAGACAGCATCATGACCACAGCGGACAAATTGCCAAAGTGAATTGCATTATTCGTTGTGCCCTGAGCCCTAGACACAACACTCCATGGCCACGCCTGCAACGCCCAATAAATTGCGGCTAGGCCAGAAACAACTAAACCACCTAGAAACCATTGCTTTGAACTCGGCTTTGCCACCATTGCCAACAACGAAACTGCCATCACCATGCGTAAGGCGTTGTCAGGGAAATAAAACCTTTCGGAGGACTGATGGATCAACGCCAAAAGCAAAGCAGATCCAAACCACGCCAACATCGCATACGACATCCACTTATAAGTGCTGATAGTGAACACCTCAATGAATCGTCTTCGAAAGCCAGCATGCACAACCACCGCAACTGCTGCTATGAGCAAAACAAGTGTAGGCACTAGCGTTGTTGGCTTGGCAACGAATAAAAAGCCGAGAATAGAAAAAGCGGTTACCTCAAACGCTTTACTAGAGTTTTTCTCTAACCATTCAAACAAAATCAATATCTTTCAATGAAAGCGCATTTATATCTTTATCAGCCAGTAATGGCTGGCCATCAATCAAATTCAATGGCCAGTCAATGCCAATAGCAGGGTCATTCCATAGAATGCTGCGCTCAAACTTTGGGTAATAGTAGTCGGTGGTTTTGTATAGAAACTCTGCACTCTCACTCGTCACCAAAAAGCCATGCGCTAAACCCGCAGGAATCCACAACTGCTTTTTGTTTTCGGCGGATAGCTCTTGCCCAAACCATTGCCCAAACGTTGGCGAGCCTTTGCGGATGTCCACCGCCACATCAAACACTGCGCCTTGTGTGACGCGCACCAGCTTGCCCTGTGCGTGCTGCACTTGGTAGTGCAAACCGCGCAGCACGCCCTTGGCTGACTTGCTGTGGTTGTCTTGCACGAAAGTTTCTTTCAAGCCCGTGGCTTGTTCAAAGTCTTTCGCATTGAAGCTTTCAAAAAAGAAGCCTCGCGCATCGCCAAATACCTTGGGCTCTAAAACTAAAACGCCCGCTAGGGGCGTCTGCATCACTTGGTAGGGCATATGCTTACTTTAACAAACCTAACAGGTACTGCCCATAACCATTTTTAGCGAGCGGGGCGGCTAGTTTTTGCAAAGCGCTTGCATCAATCCATTTTTCGTGGAAGGCAATTTCCTCGGGGCAAGCCACCATCAAACCTTGGCGCTTTTGCAGCGTGCCAATAAAGCTGGCAGCTTCCAGCAAACTGTCGTGCGTGCCCGTGTCTAGCCACGCATAGCCACGGCCCATGATTTCTACATTCAACTGGCCCAGCTCTAAATAGCGCTTGTTCACATCGGTAATTTCTAGCTCGCCTCGGTGCGATGGCTTCACGGCGGCTGCAATGTCGCACACCTGTTCGTCATAAAAGTACAAGCCTGTCACGGCGTAGTTGCTCTTGGGCTTGGCTGGCTTTTCTTCAATGCTCAAGGCACGGAACTGGCCATCAAACTCCACCACACCATAGCGCTCTGGGTCGTGCACATGGTAGGCAAACACACTGGCCCCGCTGGTTCGAGCATCGGCACTGTGCAGTTGCTTCACCAAATCATGGCCGTAGAAGATGTTGTCTCCCAGCACCAGTGCACTGGGGTGGTCTGCCACAAAGTCTTTACCAATGATGAAAGCCTGCGCTAAACCATCAGGGCTGGGTTGCACCGCATATTCAATGTGCATGCCCCACTGGCTACCGTCACCCAGCAGCTCTGTAAAACGGGGGGTGTCTTGCGGGGTGGAGATGATCAGCACTTCACGAATACCGCTCAGCATCAGCGTGGTGAGCGGGTAGTAAATCATGGGCTTGTCGTACACGGGCATCAGCTGTTTGCTGACCGCTTGTGTGACAGGGTACAAGCGAGTGCCAGAGCCGCCTGCGAGGATGATGCCTTTGCGTTGTTTGGTCATATCTGTTCTTCTTGTTTAGAGTATTTCGGCCAACATGCGGTCTACGCCCTGCTGCCATGGTGGCAGCACTAGACCAAACGCTTGCTGCAATTTTTCTGTGCACAAGCGCGAGTTCAAAGGGCGCGCTGCAGGGGTGGGGAACTCGCTGGTAGGCACAGGTGCAATGTCAGCCACTTTCCAGCCAAGCTCGGGCTTGATGGCTTTAGCCTTCTCAATCACATGGCTGGCATAGCCATGCCATGTGGTTTCACCCGAAGCCACCAGGTGATACACCCCACTGAATGAGATGTTTTGCGTGTTCAGCACACGGCGCATGGCATGCGCTGTCACATCTGCAATCAAGTCTGCACCTGTGGGTGCGCCGTGTTGGTCGTTGATGACGGTGAGCTTGTCGCGCTCTTGCGCCAAGCGCAACATGGTCTTAGCAAAGTTGCCACCCCGAGCGGCATACACCCAGCTGGTGCGGAAGATTAAATACTTGCAGCCACTGGCCGCAATGGCTTTTTCGCCATCTAGCTTTGTTTGGCCATACACGCTCAGCGGGCCTGTGCCCTCGCCCTCTTGCCTGGCATGCGTGCCACTGCCGTCAAACACATAGTCGGTGGAGTAATGCACCAGCCAAGCGCCCACTTGAGCGGCAGCTTTGGCCAAGGCTGCAGGTGCGTCGGTATTCAAAACCCTTGCCAGCTCGGGCTCTGACTCGGCTTTGTCTACCGCGGTGTGCGCAGCAGCATTGACGATGAAGTCTGGCTTGTAAGCCAACACCGTTTGCGCCAGTTCTTCGGGCTTAGATAAATCACCGCAGTAGGTGGTGCTGAGGCGGTCTAAAGCCAGCACATCGCCCAAGGGGGCCAAGCTGCGCTGCAGCTCCCAACCCACTTGGCCGTTTTTGCCTAAGAGAAGAATTTTCAACATAAACCTGTTCAACCGCCGTACTGCTTACCCACCCACTGGCGGTAAGCACCACTGGTCACACCCTCGACCCACTCTTGGTTAGCCAAGTACCACTGCACGGTTTTGCGAATGCCGGTCTCGAACGTTTCTTGTGGCTTCCAGCCTAAGTCACGCTCGATCTTGCGGGCGTCAATGGCGTAGCGGCGGTCATGGCCGGGGCGATCTTTGACGTAGGTTATTTGCTCGGCATAGCATTTGCCGTCTGCACGGGGCTTCAGCTCGTCTAGCACTGCGCACAAGGTGTTAACCACCTCAAGGTTTGGCTTTTCGTTCCAGCCGCCAATGTTGTAGGTCTCGCCAACCTTGCCAGCCTCCAACACGCGGGCAATGGCACGGCAATGGTCTTCTACATACAGCCAATCACGCACTTGCTGCCCATCGCCATAAATGGGCAGTGGCTTGCCAGCCAAGGCATTGAGCAGCACCAAAGGAATCAGCTTTTCTGGAAAGTGATACGGCCCATAGTTGTTGCTGCAATTGGTGGTGAGCACAGGCAAGCCGTAGGTGTGATGCCATGCGCGCACCAAATGGTCGCTGGCGGCCTTGCTGGCTGAGTAGGGGCTGTTGGGCTCGTAGTTTTTGGTTTCAGCAAACGGCGGGTCTGTGGGCGACAGCGTGCCATACACCTCGTCGGTAGACACATGCAGAAAGCGGAACGCTTCTTTTTCAGCCGCAGGCAGGTCTTGCCAATAGGCGCGCACGCTTTCTAGCAAGTTGAACGTGCCCACCACGTTGGTTTCAATAAAGTCACCGGGGCCGTGGATGGAGCGGTCTACATGGCTTTCAGCTGCGAAGTTCAACACAGCACGGGGCTGGTGTTCGGCCAACAGCTTAGAAACCAAGGCGCGATCACCAATATTGCCCTGCACAAAGATATGGCGCGGGTCAGCCTTAAGACCTTCCAAATTGGCCAGATTACCTGCGTATGTGAGTTTGTCTAAATTCACCACGGTTTCGTCAGATGACGACAGCCAAGTGTGAGCGAAGTTGCTACCTATAAAGCCGGCACAACCGGTGACGAAAATGGTCATATGCTTTTCAACTTTTGTAAATAAACCCAATCAACAACCTCTCCCTCCGGTTGATAGCCAGGCACTACCTGCTGAATAAGTTCGCGCATTAGCGGCACATCATTAACATCCACGGCAGCCATCAACTCGACGAGAGCTTGCTGCAACATAGTCCAAGATAAACAATCCTCATGTGCTTTCATAATTCGCACATGCTGCGTTGCCATCGGACTGTCGCCAATCAACAGTTCTTCATAAAGCTTCTCTCCAGGACGCAATCCCGTGATCTCAATTGCAATATCGCCATCTGGGTTTTGCTTATCCTTAACTGTCAAACCGGATAGTTCAACCATTCGATAAGCCAAATCGATAATTTTTACTGGCTCACCCATATCCAATACAAATACATCGCCCCCCTTGGCCATCGCACCAGCCTGAATTACTAATTGCGAAGCCTCCGGTATGGTCATAAAGTAACGGGTAATTTCGGTATGCGTTAACGTGATTGGTCCGCCGTCACGAATTTGTTGGCGAAACCTAGGAACCACCGAACCAGAAGATCCTAAGACATTACCAAACCTAACCATACTAAATTTAGTAGCCGGATTCGTTGCCGCAAGCGCCTGAAGCACCATTTCAGCCATGCGCTTGCTCGCTCCCATAATATTGGTGGGCCGTACAGCTTTATCTGTACTAATTAAAACGAAATCCGAAACACCATTTTCCACGCAGGCTTGAGCTGCGCATACCGTCCCAATTACGTTATTCTTTATACCCTCGGCTGGGTTGTGCTCTACCAGTGGTACATGTTTATAAGCTGCCGCATGGTATACCGTGTCGGGACGCCATGTACGCATAATCTCTCTCATTCGATCCTCATCTTGGACGGACCCCAACAATGGCAACAGTATTGCATCTTGACTCTCCTGCAATATCTCAAGCAATTCATGATGTATCGCATATAAGGCAAATTCACTTTGCTCGATAAGCAACAGCTTGCTTGGCTTAATCGACAAAATTTGCCGACATAACTCACTCCCTATTGATCCCCCCGCCCCCGTGACAGCTACCACTTTGTTACGGATGTTCTGAGCTAATAAAGAAGGATCCGGGATAACAGGCTCTCGCCCCAGCAAATCATCAATATCTAAAGCACGAAGATCGGAGATGCTTACTTTGCCATGCGCTAAATCAATTACGCTAGGTAGCGTTCGGACTGATACGTGAACGCTTCGTATCTGTTCCAAGATCTCATTTCGACGGCGTCGATTAATACTAGGTATCGCCAACAACACATCACTAACTTTCAGACGACCAACCAAATCGGTTAGATTCGCAGGGTTATATACAGGCTGGCCGTTGAGTACACGCCCGTGTAACCTGTCATCATCGTCTAAAAAGCCAACAACTTGCATCTCATGACTGCTGGTCATCGCTAGAGCCAACTGACGCCCCGCAGTTCCAGCACCATAAATCAACACTTTAGGACGCACGGCCCTCTTCAAAATCTCGTGGTACTGCATCCCCAACCACTTCCTCGCAAACAAGCGAGAAGCACCCACAAAACACAACAACAATATCGGCTGAATAAGGCCCACCGTTCGAGGGATACCTGGCACTGCTGCCACACTTAGAACGAAGGCATAAAGCACAGCGTAAATACCTACGGCTTGCCCAACGGCACGCAAGGCCAAAGATCCGCTGTACCTAAAAATGGCACGGTACAAACCTGAAATAACAAAAATTGGCAAAGCCATAGAAACAGACGCCAATGATGCCCATATGACACCTTGAGCCCATTCGCTTGACCCCGCAATGCTTACAAACTCCCCAAGGCGCAAATAAAAGGCCAACCACACTGTTAGCACACACAAACTCAGATCTACGCCCAAAACAATGAAACGTTTAACTAACCTTGGCAATGCCAAAACCGGCATTGAAAGCCTAGAAAGGCTTTGTCTCATTTTGGAGCCCCCTTTGTGCGATCACCCCGACCGGCCCCTGCTAAAGTAGCCAAGACCAGATGTATGTAGTTCTTGCTATTTAAACTTTCCACCATCTGCTTGTCTATCTCGGCCAATAGCCTAGGGGTTGACATATCTATGCCACGAACCTGTGCCAATCCTGTGATGCCTGGACGCACATCAAATACCCCATACTTGTTGCGCTCATCTATCAACTCTTGTTGGTTAAATAAACACGGGCGTGGCCCTACGATACTCATTTCACCTTTAACTACATTCCACAGCTGAGGCAATTCATCAAACTTGGTACGGCGCAAAAAAAGACCAAGCGGAGTAACCGAAGTAGCGTCCACAAGGTGCGTCGCGATCGACGCAGTATCAGGACGCATCGTGCGAAATTTATATAGCGCAAAGGGGCGCATATGTTGCCCAACCCGAACCTGTTTAAATAAGGGGGCCCCTGTATCCCACAAACCAATCAAATACAACATAGCCATCAAAGGCCCTGCAAGCAACAAACCAACTACAGCTAAAACGAAATCAAATAATCTAAGCATCATTTACTCGGCCTTGTTTTGATACCACTGAGCTGTTGAAAGCAAGCCTTCTTGCATCGAATATGGAGGCATCCAACCTAATTGGGCCTTTAATGACGAAATATCTACAGACAAAGAGCCAACCAATCGATCTATTTCAGCTTGTTTGCCAAAGAGGCTCCCTATCCACCTCATCCAACCAACTGGAATAGGCACGAGCATGGACCGACGGCCCAAAGCATGTGCCAGTAGACGAATCAAATCTGGAGTAGAGACATCATTACCATCACTCACGAAAAAGGTTTTCCCTTGAGCGTTTTTGTGTGTCAGGCATTTTTGAAGAATATCTACCAAGTTATACACATAAATTAAGCTACGGCAGTTATAAATTGATCCGAATGGTAAAGGTCGATGCTCATTAACCGCCTTGAGCAAGCGCAAGAAATTACCTTTTACATTTGGTCCATACACTAGTGGAGCCCGAAGCACAACGACTTCCATTCCTGTTTCTTCGGCTATCGCCCATAGCCTTTGCTCCGCTTCGTGCTTAGACAACCCATAAGCATCTTGCGGATCGGGAATGTCATCTGGGGTGAACGGTTTTTCCGCATCAGTACTCTCTCCATTAACCTTAACTGAACTCAGAAAAACGAAACGTTTTACGCCCATTGCGACTGCTTGACGTGCAAGATTTGCAGTACCCTCAACATTCACGCGACGATATTCAGCCAATGACTCTAGATTGTTGTCACTCATGTGATGAACACGCGCCGCAAGATGGACAATCGACTGCACGCTGTCTAAAGCAGCATGCCAATTTGTGTTGGCATTGATTTCGCCAACCTCTACATTTAAACCACTTTTATGCGGCGCAGCATGCGTTCTGACAACTCCGCGCACAGGCACAGCATATTTACGTAACACTTCGCATAGTGCCGCACCTACAAACCCATTGGCTCCTGTAATTAACACAGTCATTTCGTCATCATTTCTCGGTAAAGCGCTAAGGTATTTTCATTCACATGCCCAGCGGAAAACTCTTGCTCCAAACGCTCTCGTCCCCTCGCCCCCATTCGTCTAGCAATATCGGGGTTAAGCAGCAGATGTTCAATTGCGTTAGCAAGTGCAGACACATCCTTTGCGGGCACTAGCAACCCGTTATCGCCATTTCGTACGGCTTCACGACAGCCCGGAACATTGGTGGCAATACATGGCAAACCTGCAGCCATAGCCTCCAACAATGATTTAGGCAGCCCCTCACGATAAGACGGCAAACAAGCTATGCAGGCGTTTGCCAACACATCCGAAATATCACTACGAAACCCCCATAACTCGACCGTTCCCTCGGCAGTCCAGCTTTCAAGCGTCATTGAATTAATGCAAGCCCTATTTTCAAAGTCAGCAGCACCGACAATGACGAATCGCGCCTTTGCGCCACGAAGACGCAAAATACGTGCAGCGTCAACAAATTCACCAATACCTTTATCCCAAAGCAACCGAGCCACCAGCACAACTATTGGCAAACCGACTGCTTTACTTCCTATTTGAAATTGCCTTGGGTCAACTCCAGCACCACGGATCAATACCGAATTTTCTCGACGTGTTAAGCCAGATTCAGCGAAACCGTCGAGGTCATCAATATTTTCAAAAACAACCTTACTACCCCGCTGTTTCAACACAAACTTCAAGCCTAACGCTAGAAGTGGGCGCAGCATTCTTGCAGCATAGCTTTCTGAGGTGAAAGCATAACCACCACCAACAACTGCATTAATCACCTTTTGGCAACCTACGAGACGAGCCGCCAAGCTTCCAAGAAGAATCGGCTTGAGTGCTACATGATGAATCAGGTCTGGTTTTTCGCGGTAATACACGCGCATGACCTTCAAAAGCGTGATTAGTGCGCCAAATGGATTCACACTCCCTCGACTAATCGACAAGGGCAACAAACGCAATCCAGCGTTTCGAATAATCTCGCCGTGTCGATCGACATCTGTTAAAACAAGCACGTCATATCCTGCATCGCGTGCAGCAACAGCTCGTCCTAAAAAATGTGAGCAGAAGAACCAATCTACTGTCACAAAAAACATCAACTTAGGCTTCGCAAGAGTCATCCGTGACTCTTTCCTTTTGATTTTCGATAGCGCCCTATGCCTGGCAACATCTTTGCAAAGATTGCCTTGATAAGCGCCACAGTAAAACCTTTAGTGGCATACCAGCTCGGCGTGATCAGCAACTCTCGCAACCAATGACTGGCTACTTCTGCATACCCTAGAGGGGAAGCAATGGATTGATTTTCGTGAACACGATATCGAAGCAACGAATTTGGCAAGTTTTTCATTCTTGCACCCGCTCTTAGAGCACGTAACCATAAATCAGTATCCTCGGATACATAGCCTCCCAGATAACCGCGCATATCTAGTAAAAATCTACGGCGTATGACAACTGATGGATGGCAGAACGCTGTACGTGTTAACAACGCACTCCGAATGTCAACACAACTCTCAGGCAGTTGCATCGCCCCGACCTCAATCCCATCACCATCAATCAAGACAACTGAAGAGCCCAAGATGTCGAGCTGCTCTTTCTTAAGCGCAAGTCTCAAAGTACGCAACCTGTGTGATTCGGAGACGTCATCAGCATCCATACGAACTAAATACTCGCCATGAGCTTTATCTGCGAGCAGATTTAGATTGAAAGAGAGCTGGCCTATGTTGGACCTGAAAAGACGTATTCGCGAATCATTGTTACCAAGCGAAACCAGCTTATCCCACAACTCGTCTGAGCAAGCGTTGGCAGCAATCAAAAACTCAAAATCGGGATCATCCTGAGCAAGGATGCTATCAATTGCCTCTGATAGCCATAGCTGATCGCGATTGACGCACAAGACAACAGAAAAGGTAATTGTCAAATCACGCACAGTTGATCCAGAGTGCTGATGACCATCAATGTCTCTTAACTCTTTGTTGCCAATCAGTTCTGTATGTGTGGCATAAATCAAATTCGACTCCATTCCGCTGGAATCAAATCAGTCGTGTCAATGGTTGAGTTTGTAAACCAACGTGCAGGCGCGATGACTTGCTTATTTGGCGCGGTAGAAAGCCATGCTCCCCACCAACTTAATGAGCTATTTGCAATAACAAAATGTTTACATGCAGACATCAGCCATAGGTCTAAATGCGGCTCATCTACACTGTTTATATCGACCACTGTAAATTCAATATTAAGGCTCAAATTCTCTCTCACCCATGCAGGATCGTCTGTAAAAACAAACCCATGTGGCGATTCAAGCCCTTCGGCCACCCGATTAACGCCACGCTTGTAGTAGTCGATCGAACATAGACCGTGAAAACTTGAGGCCTCTTTGTTGGTGACATAGTCACCACGGCGAACATGAATGCAAATTGCATCAGTTGCATTTATTTTCTTCAAGATTTCGACACATGCATCCGTTAATTTTCCGCAGGTACCGATGTCCTGCCGAATCTGTGCGGCTACATCGCTGAAATAGTGTGGCGATTGCCAATAACCTATCAGCCGAGTAGGCACATCCAACTTCAGCACACGCTCATCGAAGCGAAATGATCGCTCCACAAAACTTATATCATTTCTTTTGAATCCAAGTCGTCGGCCAATGCGGCCGATCCAGTTTGACCAACTCCATAAACATGATCTATTGACGGGTTGAAAGTTTTCTATATGCAGCGGCAAGGAAAAAGGCGCTAATGCGTACTTTCGAGGAGTCACGTTAGAAATAGAAGGGACCTCTTCAAACCAAGAGACATCCATAAGCAAAGGCGCGTTACGTCTGATTGCTAGCGCTCGCCCTGTGGCGTATTGAAACAATTGATTGCCTAATCCACCGCACAGGTTAACTGTTACAGCCTTATGCACTTTTGTGCTCCTTGAAAGTGTCAGCTTCAATTGCACAACCTGACAACACTTTTTCATAATTGGCAACAATCAGATGCCAATTGAATTTCTTCTGCCAAGACTCACGCCCAGCCAGCCCCATCGCGAGTCGAGCGTCGTCGTCTTCGATTAAGAGATCTAGCTCAGAAGCTAACACCGACGTATCCACAACCGTATAGCCCTTTGAATCTATCACCGCTGGACACACCCTGCCTGCGCCCGTCCAATCACTGATTTCCGACGCATTGCCAACTGGAGTTGTCAAAAATGGCAATCCAGCTGCTGCTGCTTCAAATAAAACTAGCGGTGAATATTCTATTTTTGATGCAAAAACAAATAAATCCGCCTTAAAAAAACATTCAACTAATTGTGTGCGCGGTAAATCAACGATTGAGGCTCGTCGGTTTTCACCAAATTTATCAGCATTGATAGACGCCACCAAGTCTTGAAGTTCCTGAGCATAGGTTCTACGAAGCTTCAAAATTCGTAAAACATGCCAAGCCAAATGCCTTGCATGCTGATAAGCATTACGAAGCGACAAGTTTTTCAAAATACCAAGCAGTCGTTCAGTATTCATACTTGGTGAGTGCGGCATTGAGTTCCCATTGAGAACAACATGTACCAGGCGTTGCGTCTGCAACTTAGATACGGCTTTAGCAATCTCTAAATGACCTTTAGCTCCATTCAATGTTCCAACTGTCAATAGGGTGAATGCTTCGGATTGAATGCCAAGCGGTTGGCTACTAGATTTAGCATCTGGTACATGTAAAAAATCTTCTTCGCTAGCTCCGTTAGGAATTAGGATGCAATTCTGCAATCCCAACGCAGTGGCAAATGCATAATCGCGATAGGCTCGCGCGTGAAAGACCAAAGCGTCAAAATGCAAAAGGTCGACTGATAACCGTTTGAAGTAATCTTGGTACTCAGGTAAGTAAAGTCCAGAAAATCCACATGGCACAAGCACTTTTCGGGCATTAATTTCAGGAAGAATATCCAGCAACCCATCAAGGGTCCATTGCTGTGCCGCGTAAATCAGGACAGCATCAAATTGACCATCAAGAACGAATGCGCGGTACAGATTTATTTCGCCTGTCAGACCGCGTGCGAGATTTCCACTGGCTCGAAAACCAACGATCCTAACGCTACCTAGATGCGACTCCGTCCTATCCTCCAAGTATGAAGTAGCTACCGTAACGTCATGACCTAAACGTACTAGCCCGAGACCAATTTGTTTGATCACCTCTTGGACGCCACCAACACTTGGATGAAAAAACTCAGCACACAACAAGATTTTCATTTATAGATCTCGCTTGTACGCACTAAAGCGACAAAAGCACGCACGTTTGTCAAAATCAGCACTTTCAGTGCAGTCTGAAATTTTTGAAATATTGACGTAGGTATAAATCCATGTCTAAAGATAAACCAAGCTGGAGCAATTCCAAACATCGCGATTTGCCGAGTTCGCAAAATCAACTGAGCTTGCAAAACATCCGCCAAGGCATTCACATTTACACGCGGAGAGCACTTTGAAGAATCAAGAATCAGTTTGTAATATTGAAGGCAGGATATTAACCATTTCATATTTGACTGTGGAGAACCTAAAATGAAATGCTCACAAAATGGCAAGCCTGCATCAGAATATATTTTTTTCAACAGTTTAAGCTTAGATTCGCCTTGAACCCGAGTAAACTGCTGACTCACGCTCTTTGCATGAATACGATACTTGAGTAACGGCATCGGAATATTCGAAGCTTCAGCCGAACGAATTAGACGAGTCCACAACTCCCAATCCTCCACATAAGGAAAATCAGGAGAATAATATTGATCTAACTTTTCAAGAGCAGCCCTCCTGATCATCACCGCGGGGTGTGCGAATGGACTCTCAAATAAGAGGCTGGCTCTTATGTGAGCATCTGTTATGGGGTAGCGATGAATATACTCTCTACGAACATCTCCAAAACCTTTAATCCAGCTTCCTATCACAGAAATATTCGGAAAACGTTCAAAGCAATCAATCTGCATCTGGAAACGGTCAGGATGCGCAATATCATCCGCATCCATTCTTGCAATATACTTACCCTTCACATGATTGAGAGCAGTATTCAAAGCATCTACAATTCCTTTATTTTTTTCAAATCGAATCCTAATAATCCTAGGATCTTTAAGATCATCCAAAACAGCAGCAGAGCCGTCTGTTGATGCATCATCAATCACGATCAGTTCAAAATCAGTAATAGTCTGAGACAAGATACTTTCAACTGCTCGCCTTAAATAGGGTGACGCGTTATGAACCGGCATCAAAACACTTATCATTACTGATGAGCTAGCTTTGTGACTTTTAACCGTTACACCTTGAATCGCACTGGTAGAAATAGATGAATATGGACTGAATCTACGACGAAGCAAACCTAACTGAGCTCTGCCATCGTAATAATAAGCTTTCAGCGATTCACCAACAGTTATTAAGGTAATTGCACACGCGTCTATTATCGATTTAGATAGTGCGCTTTTTCGTCGCCAAGCTAAGAACTCTTTAAACGCACGCCACCGTTGTATGAAGATGGCTGGACCTAATGCACGCACACTTGTTATAGGTGCATCTTGGTAGTAGACAAGTGGTTCATCTGAATATGCAAATGCTGTCAATCGTGATAATTTTAACCACAAGCAGAAATCCTCACCAACACGCAATGCAATATCCTCAGGGAAACCACCAGCTTGCACTAGTAACGACCGGCGAACAAGCACCGAACTGCAGATCACCTTATTGTCTCTGACTAGGTCATGAAATCTAAAGAATGACCGTCCTTCAGAGATGAGTTGACCCACAACCTTTCCATTCACTTCTCGATACGCATTTGTGCATATTGCGCCTACGCAGCTTTTTTGCATGAGTGCTATTTGTACTTCAAGCTTTTCGGGAACCCAAGCATCATCACTGTCCAAAAATGCAACCCAATCACCAGAACTTAAAGCGATACCACGGTTGCGAGGAATCGCAGGACAACCAGCCCGCTGACCAGCAATCCATTTAACACGTGGGTCAGCAATTGACCTGACAATAGCCTCAGAATGATCGCTAGAGCCATCATCACAAACTAATATTTCGTGCGGCTGATATGTTTGAGCAAGTGCACTCGATATTGATCGAAGCAATGTTTCGGCTCGATTCCAAGTAGGAATGACAACAGTAATTAAGGGTTGACTACTCAAAATACCTTCCCAAGACTGAATTAGCTCCAATGTGTTTGTATTTGTGAAACTTTGAGTGATGGAACCATTTATTAATTCCTTTCCCATAAAGAACAGTCGCCTCAACACCCAAAGCTGCACAAAGTGTTGCAGTACCAGTTGTTAAGCAATAAACATGCTCCGCAGAGGATAGTATGTCGCAAAAGCTCTTTAAACTATCTGCACTCGCAACATCTTCAAATTTTAGAACGGGAAAAGAGTTATCCCTTACGGCCATCTGGCAATCAATAGTAATTTTATTTTTTTTAAAATAATCCTCTATATCACAAATAACTAAGCGACCTGCATTTGATATGTAATTAGGGTCATATAGCGTCTTTCCTGAAAACTCTTTCAATGTTTTAGGTAAATAGTAAATTTCAGGTTCATGCCATCTGACTCCATCATCTAATGAATACCATCGCATAACAGCATCCAGAAAATTCTCACCACTATTAACATATTCGATATCTGCGCTAACTCCTTGCTCGGAACAAAACCCATCTACATATGGATTCAATTCCCAAACAAGTTGCCTAGTTTCATCACTTCTAAAATCAGATCGATTTGAAATGTAAACTCTATCGTAACCACCGAATTTTTTTGCAATTCTTGGTATATGACTATAAAATAGATGGTCTCCTAGACCTCCATACCTTACTTGAATAATCAGATTGTTAGCAAGCCGTTCTTTAGGAATATAGACAGGAGAAGCACTAGGCAAAATCCAACCAGACCTAGCAGGCAACAATGCAAAAGCAGCATTGTCAGTGACAGGCGTAGGTCTCCACTGGTCTAAAATAGAATCAACACCCAAGTGTTCAACATAACTTACCTCAGTACAAAAATTTCTAACTTTAAGCGACTTGAACTTTTCGGTCATTATTGTTTCATCATCTTTATTCTCCGGAAAGAATCCTAAGTGTTCGAAGTCTTTTGAAAAATAAAAATAATTTAAAGCACCCATCCTTTCTTTAATCAAATACGAGCCATGAGGTGACTCATACTTACCAAGCACTTTATGAAATTTATAGTCACTTGAATTAAAACAAGAAAAAGGACCCAGATTATGCGAACGGTGGTTTTGCTTGGCCCAAATGCATACCTTCATCATTGCATCCAACCAATCTGGATGAAACAATGCATCTGAATCACTTGTTCCTATGATATCAAAATCATCTAACTGCCTTAAGTTCTTGATTGCTTTATTAAAAGCTCCACCCCAAGAATTTTGTCCTTTATCAGTAAATACACGCACTATTTTATATTTAGGATCTCTTGGTTTGTTAATTTCGTGACGCACACGAGAATCAGAAGAGCCATCATCAATTAGCAATATAGTAATATCATAGCCGTCTATATTTGAATTAAATAAAGAATCCAAACAAACACTCAAATGTTCGGGGCGTTCGTGAACCAACACCGCAAATCCAATTTTAAAGTTAGCTGGAATAGTTTTAGACAACCAATAACCACCAAAATAGCGACATCCGAACTCTTCAGCATTCAATGCTACAAAATTTCTTACCGGTAGAGTCTTATCGTATAAATTTAATATTAATCTTTTTATGTATCCAATCAATCTTCTGACGAAAATTATTAGTTTATTATGTGCATAATTTGACATTATTTAGAATTTCAAAGCAAAACACGCAAAATTAGTACCCCAAATTAATTTTGCTGATACGAAGGAGTAATAAATACATCTGTGGTACCATTAAATTCATATTTAAACGGACTCCATCCGTTCTTCATTAACCATTCAAACTCTTCAACTTCTTTCGCCCAATATGGATGGTTTTGACCCCAGCCAATTTCCAATACAATATATGGCTTTTGGGGCATCAAGGAAAGCGCATCATGAGCGCCTGCAAGGACTTTAAACTCTGCACCTTCAACATCAATCTTCATAAGCTGAATATTAGCATGGCCAGCCTTAGCCATGTATTCATCTAAAGTAATAGTCTGAATATCAACAGCATGCATACCAACTGTTTGCTTCTCACCAATAAGAGTATTCCAGCCGAGGTTTGAATGATCAATATAGATAGTCTCAACACCACTGCTATCTGAAAGCGCCTTACCTACAACTTCAACTGAAGGCATATTCGCGGTTACCAGACGAATGTAGTCCCTATACAAAGGCACAGGCTCAAAAAGGACAGCCTTGACTTTCTTTTTTTTCAGCAAATATCTAGAAAATTGCCCCATATTTGCGCCAATGTCATAAATTATATCACCGTCTTCTACATAAGGCAAAACCTTAGACACACTTTCGGACAATTGATCGCTAATCTTCGCCTCCCACTCAAAAAGGGACTTCAAAATCTCATAATTAAAATTAGTTAAATTTTCATCATAATAATTTTCTTTTAGATATGAATTTAAATTACTCACCATATCATGAACTTCTGACGAATTAGTTTTTTTAATTAGATTCCACCATTTTTTCGGAGCATGGGGATTTAATCTAATAAGAATTTTCTCAATATTATTTTTTTCTTGCATTTTTATCACCTATATACAACTCAAAAATCATAGCCTATTTACTCAAAATAGATTTGAAAATTACTTCGGCCATGCTTTCACACATTCTATCAACTGAAAAAAGATTTTGCGCCCGTATTTTATTACTTTTACCGATCGAATCTCTTAAAAAATCATCATTTAGATACAATTTAATTAGATCAGCCATGCGCGCAGCATTTCCGGCAGGACTGTAAAAATAACCATCTCCTAATGCCTGCCTGATACCAGGTATATCTGTTCCAATAATAGCTTTACCAGCATGCATTGCTTCTAACACCGCATTTGGAAGACCTTCTGAATGTGAAGAATGCACAAGCAAATCTATTGAATCTAGAAAACCAGACATATCATCTACACGACCAAGAAACGAAATTGAATCTACAAGATTTAATGTTTCAACTAATATTTTTAGCCTTGAAAAAACTGCTTTATTACCTTGGTTACCTGCAATTAACAACTTAGCATCATTGTTAAAATCATTTTGAATGTGTGCCCATGCGTGAATTAATGTTTCATGGTCTTTCAATTCAGATAAATTAGCTACCATTGAAACAACTAAGCAATCATCATTTATACCGAGCTTTTGACGCCAACATATCCTAGATTCAACAGCCGCATCCAATGAAATTCCATTCGGAATAATAAATATTTTATTATTAATGATGTTTTTTTCAGTTACAAGAAATTTTGCAGCACCAGTTGAATTCGATATTATTGGACTCGCGATACGTAATGCTATATCCTCTACCCAAGGGACGAAACGCTCCAAGCCTTCATCACGCTGATTCCATGCACATACTTTAACGTTACTAAAACAACTTGCAAGATTACAAACCAAATTAGGCATTGTTGTGTATGGAATTAGAACATCGACTTTCTCTTTCCTTAACAATTTAGAGAAGCCTAAGATTTCAATTCCCGCCTTCCAACTACGCCGAGCAAACGGAAAAGGGACTATACGCCATGGTATGTCATGAAGATCACATAACTCCGACAATCGACCAGGCCCATGAAATCCCCAAACCTCTACTCGTGCACCAACTACTTTATTTAAATAATCAGCTAATAAAAAGCCTTGGCGCTCAGCACCACCAAGCTCCAACGATCCAAAGCAGAAGACTACTCTATAATTACTATGCTTCAAATGCTTGTCCTATATATAAGATTTTCAAATTTGAATATATATATGATAATTTATTTAATATCAAAAAACTTAAAATAAATAGCACAAGTTGACCGAAAAAATATTCCTATGCAGCAGAGTAATGATCAAATTATTTTGCAATTAATACTAGATCAACAATCAGAAAAGAAAATATCATCGCGTTATCCTGCAAAATAACTTATCGATATAACTAATATTTCGATATTCAATAGGCAATCTTTCGAAATTTTTTGAATAATCACTTATAAACTCAGATTTAACAGTGGCAAAACCATGATCAAAAAATACATGATGCAATTCTTGTTCATTTATTACATTTAGATTAGATTCACCAATTTTCAACAATGCAGAAGATCCAAATGCAGGACAAATCGACTGAACCGTAACGAAAGATGGGGCAGTAATACTAAGAGGAGACCTTGATATATATACAGAGTTAATTGTCAATTTCACAAAATTATCAATGAATTCTTGCCAAGATTCTATATATTGAAGTGTGCCAATGACTAGAACTAGATCGAAATTTATTTGATGGATTGAAGTGTGAAATTGTATATTTTTATTCTTGCCTTTATAATAATTGGCACCTAACTCACACTGAACCTTATTATCTACTACAGAATAATTAACTTTACTTGCTAAAACTCCCAATTCTTTTTCAATCCAGGAATAATTATCACCAAAACCTCCCCCAACATCCAACACGGAAATTCGTGCTTTCGAACTAAGCAATTCTCGAATATGCTCTACTACACTAGAGTCTTTAACTTGTTGTTGTGGAGACTTTTCTTGCAGGCCCCATCCTAATAGTTTCTTTATTACGCGCTTGATAGAAATATTATGTTCAACTTCAGATGCAGGCCAAGTATTAATAATCATTTGACAATGATTAACCCAGCCTTCAGTCACAACGGATCACCTGCTACAGGCTGAAATTCATCATAAGCACCGAAAAAATATGGGGGAACAACTTTGGTACCTAATTCACTTTGATCTCGCTGATCATAGATATTAATTTTGCTTTTCATTTGAGTGTTCTAAATGTTGGTAATTTTTGAAATTTATTAATTAAAATAATTTAAACATACTTGTTTAAATTACGATAAATAGCCATCCTTATGACAATTTTAATATAAAAAAAACCAACTATAACATATCTCATCTACAAGTTAAGAAAGACTGGTTATTTACTATATTTTTTTGAAATATACATTTTTGAAAATGCATTATATGCCATATCGCTGATTATATTTTTGTTTTTTAATGAACTTACACCATCTTTGGAGTTAGGAAAGTAAAAGCTTTCTTCTTGTTTTAACAAGCTATTCCAAATATCTATATGCTTCTTAGCATAGTTAATCCATGTCCAATCTGCAACTGCTGATACTAGCTTATTTCTCTGAACCGACTCAGCTTTCAATGAATTAACAATATCACAGATCTCTCGGACAGGATAAACGATACCATTCTCTGCATCTAGATGATATCCTTGTGGGCTCACAATTGTTTTGACACCGGCTGATAAAGCGTCAAGAAATGCCATAGACCCTTCATCAAAGGAGTAATACAAGAAATAATCGAGATGTGGAACTATCGATGTGTATTTCACATAGTCAAAAACATCGTAGTATTCAACTTCGAACCCCATGAGAGTTAATTGGTTAACTACTGCAGACCAGCCTGTACCCATGATTACAAACTTGAAATCATGCCCTGATATCTTAGCGGCCAACTCCAATAATTCATTTTCCTTTTTACGCCCATCTGCATGCGTTTTACTCAGAATACCGACACTTAACTTTCTAGGTTTAATTACTGAATCGTGAGCAGGGTTGATGTATGCCAGTCTGGAACGAGGCACTCCTGAGAACTGAAGTTGATTTACTGTCGCTTGCGACATGCAAATACCTAACGGAGCATTATTTAATTGATACTTAATCTTATTAAGTTTCTCTACATTATCGATATGTGTGATCATTACCGTATCGAGTCCGTTTACTCTGCCATCATAGTCATAATAAATGATGTGATGATTAATATCTGCAGAGGAATCAGGTTTTTTTGCGATATCCACTTGATGGCCTAATACAGTAAGCTCATCACGCAATCTAAGCGCAAATTTACCAAGAATCCAACCTGAAGTATCTTCGTAACAAACGATTCTAACTTTCATTCGCACCTTCAATAATTATTAAATTTTTTAGCAAAAATTTTATACCGCCTGAGCAACCACTAAGGCGGTTAATGTATCATCATCAAGCTTTTTATTCAACGAAGGAAATGCACTTATCGACTGAAGTTTAAAGCCAGAAGAACTAAGCAAGAGCTCAAATTCCTGAGGGTAAAAATATCGTAAATGATGCGTCTCCTTTGTATTAGTTAGAAGCTTATTATCCGCAACATGCCATAAACTAAATGTAACAAACGCTGTATGTCTTGCTATATCCAACTCGGTACTAGAAGTTCTAATTATTTGCCCATCTTCTGTATCAATTACACGCACTCTATCTGAAGGACGATTAGCAATGACTGACGGGCCATACCAAAAATCACAGATAAAAACTGCACCCTTATTGAGCTTAGCTCGAATATTTCGCAGTCCGCACAATACATCAGTATTTGATGTGAGGTATCCAACCACCGCAAACATCATAATTCCACAATCATATGACGTATTCGCAGTAAAGCTTTTTACATCTCCACAAAGCCACGATGGACGCTGGTCCATAGATAACCGCTCAGATTTTCGACTTGCCTCATCTAGCATGGACTGAGATAGATCAACCCCTGAAACCTTATAGCCGCGACTAGCAAGCTCAATTGAATGACTACCTGTACCGCAACCAATATCTAGAATAGATGTTATTGGCATAATTGCATACCGACGAACAGCATCTTCAATCAGGTTACATTCACCATAATAATCCTTCTCTGCATAGAGATGATCGTACTGACTAGAATATTCACGCTTAAATACACTCATTTATTTATCCTGTAGACTTAAACTAACGCATATGAATATCAAAATGAAGGAAATACCGCATTAAAATAATCAAAAGAACTATCGCATATTTAATCGAAAACTATATATAACGACGCAGTATTTTCTTAAATGTATCAACTACATATTCAAGCTCAACTTGTGAAATATCAGGTCCAGTTGGGAGATAGAAACTAGAATATGCTACCTTGTTCGCATTCGGGCAGTCATCGGGGCTGGTCCAGCCTCGATTTATGAAAATCTCTTGCAAGTTGTATGGAATGAAACCTTCGCGAGTTTCCACACCATTCATTTTTAATTCAGCCATTATTTCAGATCGGCGAACTGCAATGTGACTGCCTAATCTAAGATGGTACATCCAATAAACTGATTTCGCCCAGGGCTTCTGTATTGGTAGGATTAGATGTCCGAAATCAAACTCCTTTAGTTCAGCTGAATAATAGTTTGCAATATCCACTCGACGATCAACTAATTTGTCTGCAACTGTCATCTGCCCACAGCCTATTGCGGCTTGCAAGTTGGTCATCCGATAGTTGAACCCAATATCAACATGCATGAATTTATTTGAAGTACCGAATGCCAGCGCCTTAAGATTGCGAGCTTTCGCCGCTACAAGCTCATCGTTAGTGGTAACCATCCCCCCCTCACCTGTGGCTAAAACCTTATTTGCAAAGAAACTAAATCCACTAGCCAATGCGAGGCCGCCAACTTTTTTACCCTTATACAACGCACCATGGGCTTCTGCTCCATCCTCAAAAACCATCAGTCCATGCTCATCGGCAATACTGTTAACAGCATCCATATCTGTAGGATGTCCAAAAAGATGCACGACCATGATTGCACGAGTTTTAGAGTTAATTTTTCGTTCTAAATCAAGCGGATTCAATGTCAAAGTATCGAGATCTATATCAACTGGGACAGGTTTCGCACCACAATAAAGAACGGCAAAGAACGATGCCATATTCGTTAACGTTGATACTAATACTTCATCACCGTCTTTTATCCCTGCTGCTACAAGCGCAAGATGCAATGCGGCAGTACCACTTGAACAAGAGACTGCATATTTAGCATCACAAAAATCAGCAAACTCTCGTTCAAACCGCTCAATAAAATCGCCAAACACGCCAGATACAGCATTAGCATTCATCGCTTGGTTAACGAAATCTTTTTCAGCTTGACCGAGATATGGACGTGAAACAGGAACTTGCATAAATATTTTTAAAAATAATTAAGGTTTAATAAGTGGCTCGACAAGTCGGAAAGTATCATTTTCATACTGCGTACCAGCACGGGGGCCCTTTGTCAATATCAGGACTTCTGAATCAGTTATGCCTTTTATGGCGTGCCTTTCATTTTCACGAGTTACTGCAAATTCACCAGCTTTAAGAACTCGCTCTTGCTTTTCCTCACCAGGGAACTGTGTTGCTAACAGTACTTCACCCTTAACAACATAATTCCACTGGATTGTATGCTCATGATAGTGATTTGCACGCACAGATCCTTTAACGAATGTAATAAGCGTTACCGCATTAATTTCATTATCAGAAATTAGATCAGTGATAGTACCTCGTTCATCAGTAAATGCGGGATTTAGTTTAATGATTTCCATTTTGGTTTCCTTTGTTAGTAATCTGCGGGTAAAAGCGTCTCTACCTGTGGGACATAAAAGGTAAGACCGAGGTGTGCCAGCTTCGACTGCAACATACTAGCTATGTTCCATGGAAGGATTAGTGCATGTGTCGATTCTGAATCAATGTCTGTATCATTGATAATTGGGATATGGGATCCCGGCGTGTACTTTCCTATCTTCAATGGCGAGGCATCCGTTACATATGAAACGGTGTCTGCGTCTAATCGACAATAATTTAAGAATGTATTGCCTTTAGTTGCTGCTCCGATTCCAATAATCTTACCGCCATTGGCTCTGATTTCAGCCAAATGCGCCAGCACACTTGTCTTGACTTTTTGCACACGGTTCATAAATGAATTCCAAGTCTCTTCTTCATACAAACCTAAATTACGCTCTATTTTTATCATTTCTTTTACTGTTTCGCTGTGCTCATGACCAGCACGAGTATAAATACGGATTGAGCCACACATATAATCAATACGCTCTACTTTAAATATTGATAAGCCCCTCCTCTGAAGCGCTAGAGCTAGTGGTTTAATTGCATGATAATGGACATGTTCATGATAAATGGTATCAAAGGCAGTGCTCTGAACTAAATCAAGTAAGTAAGGCACTTCAAATACGAATATGCCATCTTCAGCCAGAACACCCTTTGCAGTTTCAAGCAAACTTACAAGGTCATCTGCATGATTGAGCACGTTCGCCGATAGCAGCACCTTTACGGCCCCTAAGTTATTAATTTTATCAATCACGCGATCACAAAAGAAATCGTTTATTGTAGGCACACCCGACTGAACAGCTAACGCCGATATGTTTGGGGACGGTTCTACGCCAAGAATATTAGAATACCCGAGTGATTTGAAATGCTTCAGTAACGTGCCTGTGTTGCTGCCGATATCTACAATCAAACCGTTTACAGAAGGTCCCATCTCAGCAATTACAGATTGTGCAAACTCAAAAAAATGCTGGATTGATATCTGAGAATTTGATGAATCATAGCTGTAATCAGTCTTCTGGTAGCGATCTTCAGGAGAGACCGCAAAGAGAGTAAACACATGTCCACAATCCTTACACTGACCAAGATGCAATGGATATGCGATTTCAGCTGAATTAAATAATACTTCAGATGGCAAAAAGGTGTCAGCCAAGGGATGATGACCAAGATCAACAATTTTATGAATGTTTATCGAATGGCAAAGCCTACAATTTAAGATTCTCATTAATTACTCCTGAATTTCAAATTTACTGATATTCTTCTGATAGCATTTTTTGCAGAAACAATAAAACGCATTTATCTTGCCAAGCTAGAGATTATTCGACGAAGTTTCCCGAGCATTCTTCGGAAAAGGCTCTCATATGTGGAAACAGCTTGATTAGCTTGACCAATTATTTTTTTTTGCCAAACTATTGATTTTATATCTGTGCGTGGCTTCATAGCAGCAAACTCAATGTGTTTTACAATCAGTTGATATGCCCTATCGAAAACTTTTTCTTCTGTGTAATTATCAATAGCACGCTTCCAGCCATTTAATGCAATGCGACGCCGCTCTTCATCATGTTGCAAATAATATCGACATAAGTCAATACACTCGTCTATCGAATCAAAACCTACGGCTTCCTCACCTAATTTAAATATTTTCCCAAGATTACTTTTGTTATCGCAAATTTGCATAACTCCATTTGCAGGCAAAGCAAATGTTCTGTGGTTTATTGGCCCCGTGCTATTATGTACATTTATGCCAATTTTAGCACGCGACAAATAATTTAATTGCAAATCCCCTGGCAATATACCCCTTCTCCAGCCACGGCCATAAAAATGTGCTTCTGGAAACTCCTGATCGAGCCTTGATAAACGCTCAATCCGAAACTTGGACGTTTTATCAATCATCATAAATAAACCAATATCGCGTTCACGACATATTAGATCTTCATATGTCACTGCGGGGTCATAAAAACCCGTCTGAACACCAAGCGGCATCCATTCAACATTATTTACACCCCAACTTCGATATGTATCAACTTCTGCAATATTTCCGACAAAACATAGATCATATGATTTAGCAACTGGTTTCGAAATTAGCTCGCTACTTTCAGGGTCATCGAAGCACTGAAAAACATTAAAAGTTGGTAAACGCCTTACAAATTCAGGGTGTAAATTTGGTCCAGACGCGTTTATAAGTACATCCTTCCCATCTAAACGCTCTAGTAAGTTGCTATACATTCGCAATAATGTCGAATCTGAACGACGCCACAAATCATCAAGCTCATTAAACTTAAGACATGGCCCAGGAGGATTTAGAGTTATGCAAAACCCTTCTACATCGAACCCATATTTACGTAACTTATCAATATAATTTTCATTAATTTCACGAACACTTCCATACTCTTCTGAGACGTACCATGTATACGCATAAAGAATTTTAATTTTATTCATTAAATAATACTGAAACTGAGGAACATTCAGCTAATAGCAAGCCTTTTGGCAAAAGCTCATTAATTATTTGACCTGATATATACCCACCCATGAATTGCGAAGATTAAAAATTCGCCCTCGTATCAAACCATCTTCATATAATCTCTCAACACCACTACAGACCTCACCAATCCAACCAAACTTTCTTACTAGGCTGGGATTAAAATCATGCCACAAAATAAAATCTCCTGGTTGCATGCACTGAAGAACCTTTTTTGTATCGTTGTAAACAAATTCCTCATCGTGACAACCATCAATAAAAGCGAAGTTAACTCTTCCAATGTCTGGAGTCCAAGTAGCAGTATTTGCAAAGATCTGCTCAATATTGTTTAGACCACGCTCACGATAGACAGCACCAATCTTTTCTTTGGCAAGAGCAATCGTAGTTAATCTACCCCCATCTCCAGAAATAATCTCTTCAGGTGGAATATTTACAGTAAAAATCTTTGAACTCGGTGAGTTTACAGACATTAGCGCAGTACCCATACCGTTTGATGTCCCAATCTCTAACGCGGTGACTGGTTTTACATTGGCCATTACAGTTGCTATGCATTCTGCATCACGAACTCTACGTTCATTTGCATCTTCCACATAATCAAAATCATGGATGTCAATGCGATCAAGAACACCCGCCTCTTTCCACTTAAACACTTTCATCAACTCCGATATAGTATCCAGTTCGATTACTTCACGCTGCAGATGAGGATGAGGATCTAATACACGTCGTAGCGCAACGAGATCTTCTCGTATTAAATGATTTTTAATTCTATTTTTAATTGATAAAAACATGCTAGTATCCAAATTTAAAAATTATCAGTGGTCGACTGACAGCGAGTTTACTCCTTAGTGCTCTAACTGAGTATTACGCCAGCTAATAAGCGGAGCTAGTTTTCCTCTGATTGGCTCGGTCATATATGCCCTATTAACTTTCCCAGTGTGCAACACAGTTATTGGAAATATCAAGCCATCAGGTATTAATGAACGCACGTTATAGATCGTTGCATATACTACCAATCGATATGCTGTTGGGGCCAATAGATTCGCAGGTATGACCGCCGTTGCTTCGTATACACCCGGCTCCACCGTAGGTATACCTTCTCCACTTTCATCATTAAATGTGCGAAATAGAAGACTACCTTGTTCATCTGTTAAGTCTACGTAGACCCTAAGCCCTACGGTTCTTTCTAGAGCACTGTAAGAAATTTTCACATAGAAATCTGAGCCATTTTCAACTACACTTTGAATTGGTAACTCTTTTTGGATTAGTTCTATTTTGTGGAGCTTAAAGACTGGGTCCAATGGTAAAGCTGCAATCCGAGCGGGCAAATCGGCCATTTCCGTTAAAACATCACTACTCGTATATTCTGCAATACAGTCTTCTACTGTTCCGTCTACCGCAACGAGACCATTGCGCAAATAAATACCGCGGTCACATAACTGCCGCACCGCTTGTAAGTTATGACTAACGAACAGGATGGTGCGGCCACTACGCCCTACGTCCTCCATTTTTCCCAAACATTTACGTTGGAACTGAGCATCACCAACAGCAAGAACCTCGTCTACAACTAATATTTCTGGCTCTAGATGTGCTGCAACAGCAAATGCGAGCCTCATGTACATACCACTAGAGTAATGTTTTACTGGTGTGTCTAAAAATTTCTCAACTTCGGCAAACGACACAATCTCATCAAATTTTCGCGCAATTTCATTGCGCCTCATACCCAAGATCGCGCCATTGAGAAATATATTCTCACGCCCTGTTAACTCTGGATTAAATCCTGTTCCCACTTCTAACAAACTGGCCACTCGCCCGCGTATACTCATTCGACCGCCCGTTGGCTCGGTAATGCGCGATAGAATCTTTAATAAAGTTGATTTTCCAGCGCCGTTTTTTCCAATAATTCCGACTCGCTCACCTTGTTTAATTTTAAATGAGATATCATTTAATGCCCAGAAATCATCTTCTTTTTCTTGGCTTCGATCACCACCAAAATTCAATAACTGCGAGCCCGCACGCCGTACATTTTGCAATATAGATAAATTCGACGAGTTCTGACGCTGTTCAATGTGTTTTAGGATATACCGTTTAGATATATTTTCTACAGAAATTACAGGCAAAGTATTTCCCTCAAATGACATCTGCAAAGGTTTTCTCTGTTTTTCGAAAGTAAATAACTCCCGTAAGCAATAGAAAGATTGAAAACGTTAAAGACCATAGCAATCCATAAACATATAGCTGAGAACCACCACCGAGCAATGCCCACCGAAAACCTTCGATCACACTGCTCATCGGGTTTAGAAAAAATATCAATTGCCATTTTTCTGGAATAACAGCACTACTAAAGCCGACAGGCGAAATGTACATTCCCAGTTGCAAGGCGAAAGGGACAATATATCTAATGTCTCGATATTTCACATTTAGCGCAGCCAACCACAGTCCAACGCCTGCTGATGTCATTGCGGCCATCAACAGGAAGAATGGCAATGTAATGACCTGCCAGTTAGGCCAATGCCCAAACCAAGCCATCAGCGCCACCAGAAGAACTGAGGAAATTAACATATCTACAATTCCCACAGCAATAGATGCAAATGGAATTATAAGCCTCGGAAAATATACCTTTGATATTAAATGCGCATTTGCTACAAGGCTATTACTAGTTTCCGCCACTGTGTTCGAGAAAAACAACCATGGTAGCAAGCCGGCAAAGACCATTATCGGATATGGCACGTCTCCTGAAGGTAAATTAGCTAACTTACCAAATACCACTGTAAATACAAACATCGTAATCAACGGCTTCAACCAAGACCATGCAAGCCCTAAGATGGTTTGCTTGTAACGAATGAGCAAATCCCTCCATGTCAGGAAAACTAATAGTTCGCGATATCGCCATAGGTCTCGCCAATAATGTCTATCTATGCCCCCTGCCTCAATTACTATCGTCTTTAATGCTGTCATTTTATATATAAAGGATATACCGTTTCACCACATTCAATTTACTGCTAGAAATTTCTCATACCACGCCATTGCCTCTGCTAGTCCGCTTTTGATGTCGTGAGTAGGTGCATAACCTAGCAACCGCTGCGCCTTACTAATGTCCGCTTGAGAATGGCGCACATCACCGATTCGAAAGTCTTGATAAATAGGATCTATATTTGCCAAGCTAGGATTGCTATCCAATAATATGGATCGCATGCTCTCGTATAAATTATTTAATGTTGTTCTATCTCCGACCGCTATATTGTAAACTTCATTTCCAGCCCCCTTGCTTTGAGCCGTTGCAGCAAGTAAGTTGGCTTGTATTGCGTTCTCTACATAGCAAAAATCACGACTAGTTTCACCATCGCCGTTAATTAGAACGGGCTCACCCTTGATCATGGCGCCCACCCATTTTGGGATCACGGCTGCATATGCACCGTTCGGATCTTGGCGTCGACCAAAAATATTAAAGTACCGCAGACCTATTGAATCTAAACCGTAGCTGCGTGCAAATACATCAGCATAAAGTTCGTTTACATACTTAGTAACTGCATATGGTGACATTGGTCTTCCTATGCAATCTTCTACTTTTGGAAGCCCCGGATGATCTCCATATGTTGAGCTACTCGCTGCATACACAAACCGCTTCACCCTTGCATCTCGCGACGCAACCAACATATTTAAAAAGCCATCAATGTTATTTTGGTTGGTAGCAATCGGGTCTTCTAAGCTTCTTGGAACCGAGCCCAGCGCTGCTTGATGAAGGACATAATCAACCCCTTCACATGCAGATTTACAATGTGAAATATTTCTAATATCGCCCTCTTGAAACCGAAAATGATTCCACTGATTATCTTGAACACGACTTTTAACTTCATCAAGGTTTCGCTGATATCCTGTGCTGAAGTTATCCAGCCCGATAACATGCTGATCCAACATCAGCAGAGCCTCTAGTAGGTTGCTCCCCACAAAACCAGCAACACCAGTAATCAGCCATTTCTTAGGCTCTGCTCTTAACTGCGACTTTAAAGACTGATATGTATTCATGCCTACAGCCTTAGATCCGACTCTTGCAATGCAAGAACATACTTCAAATCAAATAGTACAGAGTTTGACTTTCCCAAGGAACGGATTGCATCTGCGCCCATTTTTTTAAATTCATTATGGGCTACTGCAATGATGATTGCATCGTAAGTATTGTTATGGATCTCGGATCTTAGCGTAATGTCATATTCATTCATAGCCTCATTTATTGAGCACCAAGGATCATGAACATCAACATCGCAGTTATATTCCTTTAGTTCGTTAACAATATCTACCACGCGTGTATTACGTAAATCTGGGCAATTCTCCTTGAACGCCAATCCCATAACTAAGACTTTTGAACCTCCGACCTGAATGCTTTTTTTTGTCATGGCTTTAATTAGTTGAGCCACTACATATGCCCCCATTCCATCATTAAGTCGACGGCCAGCAAGAATGATTTCGGGGTGATATCCGATTTCTTGTGCTTTATGAGTTAAATAGTAGGGGTCTACACCAATGCAGTGCCCCCCCACAAGACCTGGTCGAAATGGTAAAAAGTTCCATTTACTTCCTGCGGCTTGCAGAACGGCCTCAGTGTCTATGCCCATCTTGTTAAAAATCATAGCCAGTTCATTGATGAGCGCGATATTCAAATCGCGCTGAGTATTCTCAATTACCTTAGCCGCTTCTGCCACTTTGATACTTCCAGCCTTATGTGTACCTACTTTTACAATTTCACAGTAAAGTGCGTCCACTATTTCTGCTATTTCCGGCGTAGAGCCTGATGTTACCTTTTTAATATTGCTAACACGATGCTCTTTATCCCCCGGATTGATACGTTCTGGGCTGTATCCACAGTAAAAGTCAGTGTTAAATTTAAGTCCCGAATACTTCTCTAAAACTGGAACGCATTCTTCCTCAGTACAACCTGGATACACAGTTGATTCGTATATAACAATATCACCCTGCTTTAAGACTCTACCTACAACTTCACTCGCTCTTATTAGAGGTGTTAAATCAGGTCGTTTATATCTATCTATTGGTGTCGGCACTGTAATTATGAATACATTGCATGCATTTAAATCATTTGCATCTGCACTGTAGCGAAGGCACTTTGCAGATTCAAGTTCATCAATAGCTACTTCAAGTGTGCAATCTCTACCCGACTGAAGTTCACTAATACGCCCTTGGTTAATATCAAAGCCCACAACTGGCCGAGTACGACCAAATTCAACCGCAAGGGGAAGGCCGACATACCCAAGGCCAATAACAGATAGCCTCAGCTCCTGATTTTCTAAATTTTTTAACAAGAGATTTATTACCTTGATTATTTATCAGAGTTGCCGCGTATTAACAATTACTTGCTAGCACGGTCAACCAAGTTGGCTGCAGACAAATTACTCAACACTAACACTTGGCTGGTAGCCATGCTTTTTCAAAATCGCATGTTTTTTTGCCTCATCTAAATCAACTGCAATCATCTCTGAGCACATTTGTTGCACAGTAATTTCTGGTATCCAGCCCAATTTGGCTTTTGCTTTGGATGGATCGCCTAACAATGTCTCTACTTCGGTTGGACGGAAATAACGAGGATCGATCTTGACGATGACATCTCCAATTTTTAAGCCCGGTGCGTTGCCTCCATCGATCGCGACAACTGTGGCAGTTTCGTCTACCCCCTTGCCATCAAACTTCAAAGTTACACCAAGCTCCTCAGCGCTCCACTGAATAAACTGGCGTACGCTGTATTGCACGCCTGTGGCGATGACGAAGTCATCGGCCTTTTCTTGTTGCAGCATCATCCACTGCATGCGCACATAGTCTTTTGCATGCCCCCAGTCACGCAGAGCATCAAGATTTCCCATATGCAAGCATTGCTCTAGGCCTTGAGCAATATTTGCTAAACCTCTAGTGATTTTGCGTGTGACAAAGGTTTCACCACGGCGCGGGCTTTCGTGGTTAAACAAGATGCCGTTGCAGGCATACATGCCATAGGCTTCGCGGTAGTTGACCACAATCCAATACGCATACATCTTGGCCACGGCGTAGGGGCTGCGTGGGTAAAAAGGCGTGGTCTCTTTCTGCGGGATTTCTTGGACTAAACCATACAGCTCGGATGTGCTGGCTTGGTAGAAACGGGTTTTCTTCTCAAGGCCCAAGATGCGAATGGCTTCTAGCAAGCGCAGGGTGCCAATGCCGTCCACGTCGGCGGTGTATTCAGGGGACTCGAATGACACAGCAACGTGGCTTTGTGCTCCGAGGTTGTAGATTTCATCCGGCTGAGTTTCTTGCACGATGCGGATGAGGTTGCTGGTATCACTTAGGTCGCCGTAGTGCAACTTGAAGTTGGCGTGCTCGATGTGCGGGTCTTGATAAATGTGATCAATACGTTGGGTGTTGAACAGCGACGCACGACGCTTGATGCCGTGGACGATGTAGCCTTTCTCTAACAAGAACTCAGCAAGGTACGAGCCGTCTTGGCCTGTGATGCCCGTGATGAGGGCTACTTTGGGTTGGTGTTGTTTAATCATAGTTTGCTCATAAAGTCTTGATAAGCGATAGCAAGGCCATGCTGTAAATCAACCTTGGCCTGCCAGCCTAGGTCGTTAAGCCGTGAACTATCCATCCATTTACGCGGGGCACCATCTGGCTTGGTTGTGTCGAAATCAAGTCGCCCCACAAACCCAACAGTTTGGGCAATGGCCTGGGCAACGTTTGCAATCGTCACATCCGAACCACTGCCTACATTGATATGGCTTTGCATCGGCGTGGTGTGCTGGTCGTAGGTGGCTTTGGGCAGCTGCATCACATGCACGCTGGCTGCTGCCATGTCGTCTACATACAAAAACTCGCGGCGCGGTGTGCCTGTGCCCCAAATAGCCACACTGGGCGCATTGGCCAGTTTGGCTTCATGAAAGCGGCGAATGAGCGCGGGAATCACATGGCTGTTTTCGGGGTGGTAGTTGTCGCCTGGGCCATACAGGTTTGTTGGCATAACACTGCGGTAGTCCACGCCATGACTTGCGCCGTATTGGCGGTTGTAGCTTTCGCACAGCTTGATGCCTGCAATTTTGGCGATGGCATAGGGCTCGTTGGTGGGCTCTAGCGTTCCGGTCAGCAGCGCGTCTTCACGCATGGGCTGCTGCGCCATACGGGGGTAGATACAGCTGGAGCCTAAGAACAGCAGCTTTTGCACGCCATTTTGAAATGCAGCCTCAATGACGTTAGCTTGCATCATGAGGTTTTGGTAAATAAAGTCGGCTGGGTAGGTGTTGTTGGCATGAATACCACCTACTTTGGCTGCAGCTAAGTACACCTGCGAAGGCTTTTCTGTGGCAAAGAACTGCTGCACCGACTGCTGATTGGTTAAATCTAGCTCGGCATGCGTACGGGTCACGATGTCTGTTTGCCCTTGTTCTTGTAAGACTCGAACTATGGCAGAACCCACCATCCCTCGATGACCAGCGACGTAAATTTTTTCCATACTACTCACTTCAATGACTCACCTTGCCAAAACGACGCTCACGCGTGGCAAACCAATACAGCGCCTTGCTGATTTCAGCCTCATCAAATTCGGGCCATAGCTCATCAGAAAAATACAACTCAGCATAGGCGGATTGCCACAACATGAAGTTGCTGATGCGCTGCTCGCCACCTGTGCGGATGAGCAAGTCAACATCTGGCATACCCGCTGTGCTGAGGTGTTTAGCCAATGCGTCTTGCGACAGCTGCGACACATGCAGAGAAGGGTTTGCTTGCTGCCAGTTTTTGACGGCTTGAACTATGTCCCACTGACCGCCGTAGTTGGCAGCCACTGTTAAGGTGATGGCGTGATTGTGAGCTGTGGCCTCTTCGGTTGATTGGATTCGCGCCTGCAACTCAGCAGGAAAAGCCGAAATATCGCCAATGACTTTGAGGCGCACGCCCGCAGCGGCCAAGCTTCCCATTTCTTTTTCGAGGTACTGCACAAACAAACCCATCAGTGTGGACACTTCGTCTTCAGGGCGTTTCCAGTTTTCGGTACTGAAGGCAAATAAAGTGAGGTAAGGAATGCCTTGCTTGGCACAAAACTCCACCAAGCTGCGAACGCCGGCAGCGCCTTTGGCATGCCCCACAGTTCTAGGCATGTGGCGCTTTTGCGCCCAACGCCCATTACCGTCCATGATGATGGCAATGTGCTCAGGTAAATTGGAAGAGTTAAATGTCACTAAATCAGGGCGAAAGTGGCGCAGACACGCTACCGCCTTTCGCGCTTCGGCAAAGCTTTCAATTATCAACTACGGCAAAAATGTCAAAGTAGATAAAAAGTAAACTTTCACTAACCTCTACCGTAAGTATCTTCAAATCGAACGATGTCGTCCTCACCCAAATAGCTACCTGTTTGCACTTCGATAATTTCTAACGGAATGTTGCCAGGATTGGCCAAGCGGTGCACTTCGCCTAAGGGGATGTAGATGGATTGGTTTTCACCCAACAAGGTGACTTTGTCGCCACACGTCACCTCAGCCGTGCCCTTCACCACAATCCAATGCTCCGCACGGTGATGGTGCTTTTGCAGGCTCAGGCTTGCGCCAGGTTTGACTTGGATGCGCTTGACTTTGAAACGCTCGGCTTCGTCAATGCTGTCGTACCAGCCCCAAGGACGGTGTACTTTACGGTGCAGAGTTAGTTCTTCACGCTTTTTGGCTTCGAGCTGTTGCACCAGCTTTTTGACGTTTTGGCTTTGCGAGCGATCGGCTACCAGCACGGCATCTGCGGTTTCCACCACGATGAGGTTGCTCACACCCACGGCGCCCACTAGGCGGCTGCTGGCGTGGATGAAGGTGTTGGATGTATCGGCCAACAAAGCATCGCCCTGCACCACGTTGCCCTGGGCGTCTTGATGGCCGTCTTGGTTGACTTGCCACACAGCGTCCCACGCGCCTAGGTCGTTCCAGCCCGCGTCTAGCGGCACCATGTGGATGGGGTAGTTAGAGCCGGGGCACTTCTCCATCACTGCATAGTCGACCGACTCAGAAAGCACTTGGGTGAAGGCTTCTTTGTTGGGACGAATGAAAGGTGTGTCGATGGTTTTACCTTGCCACGCCGTTTGTGTAGCAGCCGCGATGTCGGGGCGGAAGTGCTGCAAGGCTTTGAGCCATGTGCTGGCACGCAGCACAAACATGCCGCTGTTCCACGTGTGCTGGCCACCTGCCAAATAGGCTTTGGCCACCTCTAAGCTGGGCTTTTCGGCAAACTGCGCTACGGTGTATTCGCCATGCGCGCCGGCTAAGCCGGACTGCTGGATGTAGCCGTAGCCCGTTTCGGGCTTGTCAGGGGTGATGCCCAAGATAACAATGCCGCCATTCGCTGCTGCACGAATGCTTTGCTGCAACGCCTGCTGAAACGCCGCGGGGTTTTGCACGGTTTGGTCGGCGGGGGTGACCACCAAAATGGGGTCTTGACCATCTTCGACAGCTTGCAAGGCTGCCAATGTGAGCGCGGGGGCTGTGTTGCGGCCTACCGGCTCTAGCAGCAGTGTGGCATTCACACCTTTGATTTCGCGAAGTTGCTCTAGCGATAGGAAACGGTGCTCTTCGTTGGTGACCACCAAGGTGTTGCCAACTGCAATATCTGCCGCACCCAACTGGTTGACACGATCAACCGCTTGCTGAAACAAGCTGGTCGTGCCCGACAAAACCAAAAACTGTTTTGGGAAACCTGCGCGGGATAAAGGCCACAGGCGGGTGCCAGAACCGCCGCAAAGAATGACTGGTACTACTTGATGCATTTGAGAATTATCACTTTTAAAGCTATACAACTCTCAAACTCTCCACCGCCATGCGCAGCTTTTGCGGCTGCCCCAGTAAATCAACCAGCACAAAGGCACGCGTTTCGCCATCATGGGCGATGTATTTACCCTCTAAGCCTTGCAGCGGGCCACTGGCCACTTGCACGCTGTCGCCGGGGGCGAACATGCGCTCTAGAGTTTCGGGCGGGGCTTCTTTCAAGAACGCTATGAATTCGGGCGGAACTTTGGCGGGCTGAGGGCCAAAGCTGACCAGCTTGCTCACGCCCAAGGTGGAGCGGATGGGGCCCCAGTTTTGTGTTTGATCATCAAGCTGAATGAACAGATAACGGCTGAACATGGGCTCGGTGATGGTCTGCACTTTTTGATTGCGCAGTTTTTGCACCTGCATGGTGGGCAAGAAGCAATTGAACCCTTGGTTTTGCAGGTTTTCAAGGGCTCGGGCTTCTTGGCGGGGCTTGGTGTGGACCACGTACCAAGCTTGGTGGGTTGTCTCTGTCATTGGAGTTCTTGTGGAATGTCTCGGCTCATGTGGAGCAAACGCCACACATCGATGTGCGCGTCTTGCTCGACATAAAAGATTAAATACGGATGCCCCGTCAGGGGCCATGTGCGCAGCCCTGGCAAGTCCAGCGCATGCGCGTAGCGGGTTGAGCCCGTTGCTGCGTTTTTGCTGATGTATGTGAAAGCGGCTTCCAAGCTGTCAATCAGGTTCAGGGCTGCATCTGTTGCTTGTTGCTGCAGTAAGTACGCCACAGCATCATCCACATCTTGCAGCGCCAAGACCCTTGGAATAACGGGTTTGCGCTTCACTTGCGCGTGCTTTGGCTATGGGCAACTTTCTGACGAAGCGCATCAAAGTAGGCGGGAGTAACGGCCTCTTGCGCGGGCGACTGCGCGCCAGCCAACAATAAGGCACGTAACTGCTGGGCTTGCTGGTCTTTGCGGATAAGTTCGCGAACGTATTCGCTGCTTGTGCCGTAGCCACGGTGCACAACTTGCACGTCCACGAAAGACTTGAGGGCATCGGGCAATGAAATGTTCATGGTGCTCATACTTGGCATTCTAAAAGAGTTGGCAAATTTTGACAAAGCTCAAGCTGCTATGGTTTTCGCTCGTTGTTGGGCTTTGAATCTGAGAGTAAAGTGGAAGTTATTTTTGAAAGCAATTGCACTATGTCTACGAAAAACCCTTTTGACCCCGCCGCCATGTCTGACAACGTGAAAGAGCAAGCCCAACAAATTTGGCTGGCTGGCTTGGGCGCATTTGCCAAGGCACAGCAAGACGGCACCAAAGCGTTTGAAAAACTGGTGAGCGACGGCATCACTATGCAACGTAAGGTGCACACCACGGCTGAAGAAAAGTTGGCCGAGGCCACCCAAAAAGCCACGCAAGCAGCCCACACACTGAGCGAGCGAGCAACAGGCCAATGGGGCAAGCTGGAAGGTATTTTTGAAGAGCGCGTGGCTAAGGCCATGCATGGTTTGGGCGTGCCATCAGCCGCAGAACTGAAAGCGCTGCATGCGCGTGTGGCTGCGCTGGAAGCACAGCTGGGTGTGAAGCCAAAAGCCGCTGCCAAACCCAAAACTGCCGCCAAGACTGCCGTTAAAACCGCAGCGAAGAAAGCGCCAGCCAAGAAAACAGCTAAAAAATAATTGGGTTCTGAACCCAATTAGCTAACTATGGCAAAGAAAGCGCCACGCCGTACCGCAGAGCGGATTTTGGAGGTCACGCTCGACCTCTTTAACCGCTTTGGTGAGCCCAATGTGTCGACCACGTTGATTTCATCCGAGCTCAACATCAGCCCCGGCAATCTGTACTACCACTACCCTGCCAAAGAGGAGTTGGTCACGGCGCTGTTCAACCGCTACGAAGCGGCGCTGGATGAACTGCTAGATGCAGCGCCCGGTGTGCACGATGTGGAAGACGCTTGGTTTTTCATGCACACCTTGTTTGAGCTGGTGTGGCAATACCGCTTTTTGTACCGCGACTTGAACGACTTGCTCAGCAAGAACCGCAAGCTAGAAACACACATCAAAGACGCGCTGCTGCACAAAACCACCGCGTTTCGTACGCTGCTGGACAGCCTAGAGCACGACGGTGCATTGGCCATCACCGTGAGCGAACGTGAGGCCACGGCCACGCACATGGTGGTGATGCTGACGTGGTGGCTGAGCTACGAATACGTGCGCGACCCGCGCCATGCGCTAGAGCCCGAAAGCGCGCAGGCATCGCTGCTGCGCGGTGCTAAGAGTGTGTTGGGTTTGTTGTTGCCTTATGCGACGGCGGAACACAAAGAGCACTTGAACGCGCTGCTCTCTGCTTACTAAACTCAAGTTGCTGTTGCAACAAATACGCGATGCGGGCAAAATATGCGCATTAAAACTGCGCACCCAAACATCATGCATGCAGAACAGCATTCGCCAAGCTCAAAGCGAGCAGCAAACTTAACCTTATCCACCGAAGTTTTAGCGGACGCCAAAGCGCTGGGCATCAATATCTCGAAGGCCTGTGATCTCCATCTGCGAGAGCTCGTCCGTAAGGAAAAAGAAGCCAGATGGAAAGCTGCACACGCAGATTTCATTCAAGCTTATAACCAAACCGTAGCCGAGGAATCATTGCCACTTGATGCGTGGAGAACCTTTTAATGGCGCGGTTCGATGTGTACCGAAATTCGGGCCCATTAGCTACATCCACACCTTACCTGCTTGATGTCCAATGCGCTTTGCTTGACGGCTTAGATACGCGGGTTGTGATTCCCTTGAGAAGGTTTGACAAGTTTCCTGCCGTGAATTTAGCGAAAGATTTGACACCCATCTTTGATATTGAAGGTATTTCGTGCATTCTTGAAACACCCAAGCTGGCGGCTGTTCCGACGCGACTCTTAAAAGCCTATGTCATGAGCCTGAGCGATCAGCAAAGCACGATATCGAATGCACTTGATCGACTTTTTAACGGCTATTGACCGATCAATTAATTGGGTTCTGACCCCGATTAGAGAAATTAGCGGAGCGAAGCCTCAACGAGTTTGACCCAATAGGTGGCACCCAAGGGGATAAGCGCATCGTTGAAGTCGTAGTTAGGGTTGTGCAAGGTGCACGGCCCTTCGCCATGCCCCATCTCTCGGTGCACCCCATCGCCATTGCCGATGAAGCAATACGCGCCGGGTTTGGCTTGCAGCATGTATGAGAAGTCTTCTGCGCCCATGGTGGGTTCTTGCCCCAACACGTTGTCTGCACCCACGATGTCAGCCATCACTTCGCGTGCAAAGTTGGCCTCAGAGGGGTGGTTGATGGTGGGCGGGTAGTTGCGCTCAAACTCAAACGTGCAGGTTGCGCCGAAGGCGGCGCTGGTGTGGGCTGCCACGTCGCGCATGCGTTGCTCGATCATGTCGAGCACTTCTACGCTGAAGGTGCGCACCGTGCCTTGTAGTTCGCAGTGGTCGGGCACGACGTTGGTGGCTTCGCCTGCGTTGATCATGGTGACTGAGGTCACGCCTGCATCCACTGTCTTTTTGTTGCGGCTGATGATGGGTTGAAAGGCTTGCACCATTTGGCAAGCGATGACCACAGGGTCAATGCCGTTATGCGGTAGTGCCGCGTGGCAGCCTGTGCCGTGGATGGTGATTTTGAATTCGTTGCTCGACGCCATGACGGGGCCAGCACTCAGAGCGAACTGCCCTTCTTTGAGGC
>JACCDV011139515.1_pt1 | contig 46927 bp, 46 predicted proteins | sample 7446131 | NCBI WGS metagenome assembly JACCDV01 (sample SAMN15323448, study PRJNA562643) | freshwater metagenome | isolation source: river surface water | place: USA:Blue River Watershed | collected 2017-08-17
ATACTAAGACCATCTATGGCAAAAAAGATTCTTGTTCTTTGTGGACACCCTGATAAGGACTCATTTAGTGGGATAATGGCTAATCACTACGAACAGGGGGCGAGAGAGGCCGGTCATGAGGTAGTTCGTGTCAATATTGGCGATCTACACTTTGATCCAATTCTACATAAAGGTTACAAAGAGATTCAAGCTCTCGAACCGGATCTATTACAGTTACAAAATCATTTCCGTGAGGCTGAGCATATAATGCTTGTCTATCCCAATTGGTGGTGTGCCATGCCAGCCATACTCAAAGGTCTGTTTGATCGCTTTTGGTTGCCTGGTTTTGCCTTCAATTTTAATAAAGAGACCAAGCGTATTGATAAACACCTGGCTGGGCGCACCGCGCGAGTCATTGTGCTCTCGGGTACACATTCTCCTTTCCAGACTTGGTGGCGCTTTGGTGATTTCACCAACGAAATCCAGTACGGCATATTAGAGTTTGCCGGCATCCGTACTGCTGTCTCTGCTTATGGTCCCTGTGAAAAAGTAGACGGCATTTGTCGCGAGAAGTGGTTGCGTGAAGTCGAAAAGATGGGGAGTAAAGCCATCTAAATAAACCTCAGATAGCAAAAGTCCAACATTTGATTTTGTTGGATTTTTGTGGTATACTAGTAGAGTACTTTCCTTGGAGGGAAAAATGAAATATGTTCTTCTGACGATCATTTGCCTGCTGGCCGGCTGTGTCGTCCAACACGTCCCGGCGGACGTCGGCGCAACCAACAATGACGCTGCTCCCGTCATTGTTATGACCGAGAGCCCCAAACAACCGTTCCCGCGAGGTACGGTTGTGACGGCCTGTGACACCGTCAATCTGGCTTTCGATTTGGCTCGCTTCAGCGAGCCGGTGGAAGGCTGTCGCCCGACTGCCGTGACCGCGGCTCATCCACGGTCCAGAAACTTTGTTCCGGATGTCGGTCAGGTCGATATCTGGGAGTTCCAAAGGAACTTCCGCGACTACTACTTCCTGGCCAGGTGGCCAAAGCCCCGCGCTTACAGCGGGCTTGTACCTATCTGTCCGTGGGGTAGTCTACCAGTCGATGTGATAAGGATTGAAGATCGGATTCTTATCTGGGACTGCCGCTGAAGGCGGAAATGGCGGAGTCAAGACTCCCGTCTTTCCGCCTTTTTCGTTGCAATAAATGTAAAATCTCTTATATTATTAAGTAAGCCAGAACGCGAGGAGGAGCAAAATGGCAAAAGCTACCAAGGTTGGAGTGCACGGTACCAACGCACTGAGGGTTGCTTCGGGAATCAACGATGCCGGAGTGTGTGGGTTTTTGGCGGAAAGGGTAATGTTCGAAAGAATCCTGAAACAGGATACATCTGTGAAGATTCTGTTGGTTGTCGCCAGCCGCTGGGACGACGCAGTACAAGTCGCCTGCTTGCTTCGCGAGAGTAGCTACGCCGGCATGTTGCTGGCAATTCTAGAGACAAAGCCCTCGTCTCAGGAGACCGTCAAACTCTACGACTGTGGCTTCGATGGTTTTGAGGTTTGGTCTACACCAGACAACGAGTTCTTCGCAGTTCTTCAAGCGCGACTCCAAGCGATGTTGCGCATCTGGCAAGGCAGAGCATCAAATGTGCTGCAGGCAGGTAATGTCCAATACCACGTTGCGGAGAGAAGGGCCTTTGTTGGCGACAAAAGCATACACTTAGAGCCAAAACAAAGGGTCCTACTGCACACTCTTCTTCAGAAAGAAGGGGTGGTTTACTCTCGAGACCAACTCATTGATATGGTATATGGCAACGACCGCCATGTGGACGAGAGAACAGTTGACACCCATGTAGGCCGACTTCGGCGTACACTGGAGAGAGCTGGGGCAGATGGATTCACTATCCAAACAGTGCGTAGCGCTGGATACTGCGCAATTTGGTGACAACATGGCGGAAAAGGCGGAGTCAAGACTCCCGTCTTTCCGCCTTTTTCGTTGCATCTTACATAGATACTTGTGTTAAACTTATGACATGGAAACATATCTTTGGTATCAAACTTTAATCAAGCCCACCTGGGCGCCGCCGGCTTGGATATTTGGACCGGTGTGGAGTGTACTTTATGTATTAATAGCCCTGTCGTTTGGTTATACTTTATATAAAGTTATTAGAGGTGATTGGCCTAGATTACTGGTCTGGCCACTAAGTATCAATCTATTGGCAAATTTCGCCTTTTCACCAATTCAATTTGGCTTGCAGAATAATATACTGGCCTTAGTCGACATTTTGGTGGTTTGGTCGTCATTACTCTATTTTCTATATCTGGTTAAACGACACTCCAATCTTGTATTTTTAGCCAATCTCCCATATTTAGGATGGGTTTCTTTTGCCACTATTCTACAGATAACCATCACCTTTTTGAACTGGTAAGATACCACGCTCCTTGTTAGTATAATGTTTAATATGCAACCCATTTCTTTTGGGCGAGAAATCGCCAGTGTCTTATTAAAAGTATTTGCCGTTATACTGACTATCGGTCTTATATTGGTTACGCTACTGGCCTTTTCATTTTCGTATACCAGCATTAGTGATGGTAGTTGTAATATCGCTGTAATGCGAATTGAAGGTGTCATCATGCCGTTTGGTAATGGTGTGCAATATCCAGAATTTGCTACCACGCCAAACGATGTCCGTGACTTCATTAGTGCTCTTGAAAGTGAAATCGCTATTGAGGGTGTGCTTTTTGAGATAAACTCCCCGGGTGGTACTCCTGTAGCTTCCGAAACTATCGCTAGCGAAATCGCCAACCTCTCTTATCCCAATATCGCCTTGATTGGTGATATGGCTGCTTCCGGCGGTTACCTGATAGCTGCGTCTGCCGATCAAGTGATGGCTTCAGCTATGTCCGATGTTGGTAGTATCGGTGTCACAATGTCTTACTTAGAAGAATCACAAAAGAATATTGATGAAGGTTATACTTACGTTCCATTAAATTCCGGTAAATATAAAGATACCGGTAGTCCCTACAAACCTTTGACGGCAGAAGAACGAACCCTACTCGAAACCCAACTAACGGAGATACATGAGTATTTTGTGGATCTAGTTAGTCAATATCGTGCGCTTGACCGCGCTCTTGTCGCCGCTTTGGCAGATGGTTCTACCGTCACTGGTACAAGAGCAAAAGAGGCAGGTTTGATTGACGCTATTGGCGGTCGCACCGAAGTCAAAGCCGCTTTCGCAGAACTGCTAGGTAAAAGTGTCGAGGAGATTGAATTTTGCGAATATTCGCCTTTACCAATTATTTAACTCCAGTACGGTTTCTTTTTTGCGTTCAATCTGTTAGACTCACCGGCATATGTCAAAGCTTGCTGTTGGAATTGTTGGCCTGCCTAATGTAGGCAAGTCAACCTTATTTACTGCCCTCACCAAAAACGAGGTTCTAATTGCTAATTATCCTTTCGCGACTATTGATCCGGCTGTGGGAGTAGTGCCAGTGCCTGATAGTCGACTCGAAACACTATCAAACATTTCTGGCTCCAAACAAATACTACCAGCTGTTGTGGAATTTGTTGACATCGCAGGTTTGGTAGAAGGTGCTGCTAGTGGTGAGGGTTTGGGTAACAAGTTTCTTGCTAATATTCGTGAGACCGACATGATTGCCGAGGTGGTGCGTATTTTTCAAGATGAAGATATTCATCATGTAGCCGGGAGAATAGACCCACTGGGAGATATTGAGGTAATTAATTTAGAATTGGTTCTGGCAGATGCTGAAACAGTCGAAAAACGCTTACAAAATGTCGAACGCGATGCTAAGCGAGGCGATAAAGATGCAATAGTTGAACGTGATTTGTTGTCCCGTCTCAAACCACACTTAGATAATGGCCAATTAGCCAACCGTTTGGAGATGTCAGATGACGAGAAAAAGCTGATCAAAAATCTCCACCTACTGACAATGAAACCGTTTCTATATATTTGTAATAAGAAAAATGGTGGCTTCAATTTAGATGAACAAAGTGATGAAAGATGGCATGAGCTGTTGGAATTTTTTGCCCAAACAGGATCGGAGTATGTGGTGGTGGATGCTGGTATGGAGCATGAACTGCGCGATCTCTCAGACGAAGAGAAGAATGATTTTAGGCGTGAATATGGTGCCCAGGATAGTGGGGTGGCCTCACTGATTCGAGCCTGCTATCACAGACTTGGTCTGATGTCATACTTCACTACTGGGGAAAAAGAGACACGCGCTTGGACTGTACCAATTGGCAGTACTGGCCCGAAGGCAGCGGCAGCTATTCATACTGACTTTGAAAAGAAATACATTAGAGCCCAGGTGGTGACGTTTGAAGACTTGGTTGCTTGTGGCTCTTTAGCTAAAGCTCGCGAGGCGGGGAAGCTTCGGATTGAAGGCAAAGACTATATCGTTAAAGACGGCGATGTCATTGAATTTTTGATTTAGCTGAAGACAAATGACTAAGCCGGCTTTTGCTTAAGCAAAAGCCGGCTTCGTCCATCTTTAACTCAAATCTGAAGGTGGATTCGCTCGCTGTACTGGACTGACGATCGTTGGTGACCACTCGGCTTTTATATTGCCATGAGCTTTTTCGTAATCAGACAATTGATGAGATAGATATTGCTGTAGTCGTTTGGCGTGTTGAGGTGTCAGAGAATAGATTGTAGCCTGATTACCAGAGGCTAGACCCATCACAAAAAATTCAGGGGTAAAACCAATATTTATACTCTCACAAAATAACTTCGGCGCCTGCTTTAGATCATTTGGTTTCATATCATCTATTGTAACTCAGTCCGTACAAAGAGTATAATACCTGCATGGATACCAACAACCGCCTGGCAGACTTCTTATTTGAAGTTGGGACTATGCGTCGCTTACAGCGTATGCACCGGCACCGAAGCCTTACTCGCGAAAGATGCTGACATCATTGATCAAATATTACTATTGCGAGAGTATGAGTGGCAGGGCAGTAAGGAAGCTCGCATCTGGCTCGACGGAAAGCGTGACGATCATGATTCAAGGCCGATCAATCGCCTCAAAACAACCGTAGCCATTGACCTGGCTACCCAGCTCTATGAACGTGATCCTTCGGAGTGGTGGAAAGATCTTTGGACTAGTCAAAATCGGTAGCTATAGTCTATCCTAGCAATAAGCTGTATAATACATTTATATGGAAAATACCCCGCGCAATGTAGTTCTACAAGTTGGTTCACTGATTGCTTTATACCTATCAACCTCGTTTCTACTGACCTTGATATTTGGTTTGATAAATATCGCTTATCCTAGTGACGCTGACAGCTATTATGAAATAGAAAATGCCACTGATAACATTCGCTTGGGCATTGCGATGCTAATTGTCACTTTTCCGACCTATATCATTTTGTCACGCATAATGAACAAATATCGCCGAGTAGAACAAGGGGCACTCTACCAAAACATTACCAAGTGGCTGATTTATCTTTCACTATTAGCCGGTGGAGCCGTCTTACTGACTACTCTGGTAGTGACAATTTACACTTTCCTCAATGGTGACTTGACCACTCGCTTCTTACTTAAAGCCGGTTCAGTCGCCGGGGTCATTGGCCTAGCTTTCCATTATTATATTCTTGATGCTAAGGGCTATTGGGTTAAGGAGGAAAGTAAGTCTATTATGTTCGCTATCGGTGTAACTCTACTTGTCTTCTTGGCTTTGGCTTTTGGCTTGAAGAATATTGAAACACCAGCTGTGGTACGCGAAATGAGACTAGATGAAACACAAATCAACGATTTGCGTAATATGCAGTGGCAAATTGAAAGTTATATGAATATTAGCAGTTCGACTGTGCCTGACTCTATCGAAACCGCCTACAATATGACAGGAATGCCAATCCCAGCAGCCCCGGCCGGACGCGAGGCCTATAGTTATGAGGTCACTGATCAAGGTTTTAGATTGTGTGCTTACTTCGCCAGAGACAGTGCTGCCAACGCTCAATTATCGTCAGGTTATATTGATCCCGCTGCACGTATAAAGAATCCAGAGAACTGGAGTTATAAAGCTGGACGTCATTGCTTCGATCGGTTTGTAAATTAGGTTCAGGAGAATGATAATAGCCGCCTTTTGCTTAAGCAAAAGGCGGCTATTATCTAAGTCACTCAAAGGGGCGGGACTTACTTAGGCAAAGGCAAATGCACAGTAAAGGTCGTACCTTGATCCTCAACTGATTCAACAGAAATGTAACCACCGAGCTGCTTGACTGACTCAGCCACAATATAGAGTCCTAGACCAGTGCCTTCTGCGCGATGCTGCATCGCATTACTAGCTCGGAAAAATTTACTAAAGAGACGTGGCAGCTGTTCTTTAGGAATACCAATCCCACTATCGGCGACTGTTAAGATCAGCGCCGTAGCACTGACTTCATAAGTAAAAGCGATTTGACCGCCGGGTCGCACATATTTGACAGCATTTGATAACAAATTGCTGGTAATAATGTGAAACAGTCTACTATCAGCTACGTAAGTAAAGGGCGCCGGGTCATAATTTGTCACCAACTCGATTTGTTTTTCTTTGATTGTTTGCTCAAATTCCTCCGTAATAGTTGGCAAGTAACTAGCCAATTCAATTGGTTCTGGGGTGGTAGCAAAGGTCCCGGTCTCAAGCTTGGAAACACTCAAAAAGTCATTTATCAAAGACACCATACGGGCTACGTTACGTGAGACTTTATTTAAGTAGTCGGACTGCTTACTGGTCATGCTAGTAGCAATGGAGCGCTCAAGTAACTCCACGTTCCATCTAATGGCTGCCACTGGGGTGCGTAACTGATGGGTGGCCAGGGCAACAAACTCACTTTTGGCCTTATCTACCACCTTGTGGTGAGTAATATCTACTAACGATACCAATTTTTGGTTGTAAGTTTCATTGGTAAATACAGACATGGATACGTAACGCTCTTCACCGGCTTGGGTTTGAAGTAACATTTCGGCATCTACCACTGGCGTATTGGCACGTATTTTTGCAACGGTAAGAGCATAAACGTCACCTTTTAGCTCATTGTCAAATTGTTCAAGTAAGTCTAGGCCGATTAGGGTATCTGTTTGTGCTTGAAACAATCTGGCTGCCGCTTGGTTGGCCATAGCGATTTTACCCTTACTATCGAGCGTAATATAAGGTACCGGACTTTGATTATACAAAGTGGTATAGAGCTCACGCGTCGATAATAATTGCTCTTTATGCCAAGTCACTACAGCTTCGTCAGGAGATCCAATGAGGATAAGTACCAGCAGTAACAAGGCGGCCACACTCACAATCAAAACGGGAGCGACCAAAGCTGGTAGCAAAACAGTCGTAGCAAAATAAATAGCTACAAATACCGCTGTACCAGATAGAACTGCCAAGAACACTCTAAGACTACGCCATAAGCCGTAGCCGACTCTGATTTCCATATCAACTATAATAACGAATATAAAGCGCACGGGCCAGCCTTGAACATGGTACAATTAGCGATATGGACACAAAAGATATCAACATTTTGGTGGTAGAAGATGAAGCAGATTTGCGTGAAGCAATGATGGAAGCTTTAACCGAGGAAGGATATGTGGTATCGGGAGCGGAGAATGGTCAACTGGGATTGGACGCGGCTTTGACCATGCATCCTGACTTGATTTTGCTTGATCTCATGATGCCAGTCCTTGACGGGCAAGAGATGTTTAGGCAACTACGACTTGATCCCTGGGGCAAAGCTGCGAAGGTCATTATTCTCACCGCCATGGATGATGTCAACAACATCGCCTTAGCACACGAGGCTAAACCGCTTGATTATTTTATCAAGGCCCATCACAGCCTGAGTGACTTGGTTAAGCAGGTAAAACTCTTGATGCTCACTGCCGATTGACAAAGGAGCGTCACCTACCTTATTATCAAAACCGGACACCCGCGCTGAACGCGGGTAATAGGGAGCATCGAAATGCCGGAAGAATCCGAAAATAAGGAGGCGGGCCATGACCCGTTGGTGTGGACTGTTCGTATTGTGGTGGGGATTATTACCGCCGCACTCAACATATACCTCGCCTGTAAGTTGCCGGGTCAACTGGGCTGGTCTATCCTCTCAAGCGTTCTTATTGCGCTTGTCGTGGCGCCAGGGCTGATACTTCTTGCCTTCGGACTACGTTGCACGATTGCTCTCCAGGGGGAGAAAGCTGAGGAGTAAGACCCTCCGTCAATCAGAAACGGGCGCTTGCGAGCGCCCGTTTGACTTTTTACATTTCGCCTTTTCATGGCATACTAACAAGTACATTTATCATTATAGAGGTAGGTATTCTATGCACAAAAAATTTGATAACGCGATTGAGCAGAAATGGCAAAAGTTCTGGAAAGATTCAGGGCAGAATAGCCTAGGTGAACGCGATCATGCTAAAGATAAAGAATACCTCTTGGTCGAATGGCCTTATCCATCAGGCAATCTACATATTGGTCATTGGTACGCCTTTGCTGTACCAGACATTTATGCTCGCTTCCGACGCATGCAAGGCAAACAAGTATTGTTCCCGATGGGCTTTGACGCTTTTGGCCTGCCAGCGGAAAACGCCGCCATCAAACGCGGTCTTGATCCCAAAGCCTGGACTTACGACAATATGGCCTATATGCGCTCACAACTTGAGAGCATGGGTAATATGTTCGCCTGGGACAAAACTACTTCTAGTACTGACGCAAGTTATTACAAATGGACGCAGTGGATGTTTACCCAGTTTTTTAACAACGGTATTGCCTACCGAGGCAAAGGAGTGGTGAACTGGTGTCCTGGCTGTAACACCGTGATAGCCAACGAACAAGTACTCGCCGACGGCACCTGTGAGCGCTCGGGTGATGCGATCGAGAAGCGTGAGATGCCACAGTGGATGCTGCGCATTACGCAGTACGCTGATCGTCTTACTGACGATCTCGCTGCGCTTGATTGGCCAGAGCACATCAAAGAAGCACAGCGACAGTGGATTGGTCGCAGTCGTGGTGCCGAAATCGACTTTACCCTTTCAACCGGCGACCAAGTCACTGTCTTCACCACCCGGCCGGATACGCTTTTTGGTGCCACCTACCTCGTCCTCGCTCCCGAACACCCCTTTGTTAAAAATGCAATTGAGAAAATTCAAAATAGAAAAGAAGTTGAAGACTATGTTGCTAAAGCGACGCAAAAGGACGAACAAGATCGCCTCGATGCCACGAAAGAAAAGACTGGCGTGAAGCTCGAAGGAGTCACCGCCACGAATCCCGCCAGTGGTGAGACCATTCCGGTTTTTGTTGCGGACTACGTCCTTGGCGGCTATGGTACCGGCGCCATTATGGCTGTACCAGCGCATGATGAACGTGATGGTGAGTTTGCCACGAAGTTCGGACTGCCTATGAAGCAGGTGATTGAACCACTCTTTACCGCTACCAGTGGCGAATCAATGGTACGACCTGAAGTTGGTGATTATGTATTTCGGAATGCGGTAGTAGCAGTAGTCCGTAATCCAAAAACTGATTCGTATCTGTGCGTATCGTGGAAATCTGCTGTGATGAATGGTCTGGTAACTGGCGGCATAGAAGATGGTGAGGACATGGTAGAAGCAGCCAAGCGAGAGGTAGCTGAAGAGACTGGCTATACCAATCTCCGTGAAATCCCACGCGACTCAGTCATCATCCATAGTCGCTTTTATCATCGGATGAAGCAGCAGAACCGTTGGGCGAAGTTCCATTACATCTTTTTGGAGCTTGTTGACGAGACAATGACAGCTGTGGACGAACGTGAAGCCGCCGAGCATGGTGTCACCTGGAAAACACTCGAAGAGCTTAAAAATTTCTTTACGGTTATAGAAGGCGAATATATTGTTGATCTCTTAGCTGGCAAGACCGGTATCCATACAGGTGCTGGAATTTTGACCGGGTCAGGTGAATTTGACGGTATGGATAGTGAAGAAGCCAAGGAAAAAATCGTCGAGATGGTGGGTGGTCGCATGACATCGACCTACCGTCTTCGTGACTGGTCTATTGGTCGCCAGCGCTATTGGGGTGTCCCAATCCCAATTGTCTACAGTCCTGAGGGTGAGGCGCATATTGTGCCCGAAGAACACCTCCCGTGGACGTTGCCGGAGGATGTAGACTTTACCCCAACTGGCGAACCACCGCTCGCCAAAAGTGAAGATCTGAAGAAAAGGACCGAAGCCATCTTTGGCGTCGGCTGGACTCCAGAGGTGGAGACCATGGACACCTTTGTCGATTCCTCCTGGTACTTCCTGCGCTACCTTGATAATGCCAATAGTACTTCACTCTCGTCACTCTATAAGCAAAAGGACTGGATGCCAATTGATATCTACTTTGGTGGGGCCGAGCACACCACCATGCACTTACTGTATTCACGCTTCTGGCAAAAGGCACTCTTTGACCTTGGTCTCGTGACTGAAGACGAGCCATACCGCCGCCGGATCAACCGTGGACTTATTCTCGGCCCTGATGGCAATAAAATGAGTAAAAGTAAGGGTAACGTCATCGATCCCGACGAGCAGGTAAAGCTAGTGGGGGCGGATACCGTGAAAATGTATCTGGCCTTCATGGGCCCGTATGAAGGGAACAACTACCCGTGGGATATGGGTGGTATTGCTGGCGTACGCCGTTTCCTCGAGCGAGTGTACGGTCTGTCTGATCATCTACTTGAGGTTGAAAACGAAGAGGTGACTCGGCAGTTACACAAAACCCTTCTCAAGGTGACAACTGATGTCGCTGAGTTCAAGTTCAATACCGCCATCAGTGCCATGATGATCTTTGTGAACCTAGCGGAGAAAGCTGGGCTAACAAAAGAATCATTTGAACAATTCGTACGACTCTTGGCGCCATTTGCTCCTCACCTGACCGAGGAAATCTGGCAGGAACTGGGGTATACCACTTCTATACACCTTGAACCATACCCACAAGCAAGCGGAGACTTAGCCAAGGACGATATAGTTGAGATTGCCGTCCAGATCAATGGAAAATTGCGCGGAACGGTGAAAATTGCCCCCGACGCCATGGAAGCGGATGTTGTTTCACTGGTGCAGAGTCAACCATCGCTACGAAGTAGACTCGAAGAAAGTGAGATCAAAAAGGTCATTTATATTACTGGCAAAATAATTAACTTTATTGTTAATTAACTCGATGCCCATGTCATTTGACGTTTGTCAAATGACATGCTATAAATAGCCTATTCAGCTGGAGGAGGTATTAATTAATTGCTTATTTGAGCGAATTTATCTGCGGAAGTATGATTACTTTTAAACCAAAACAGGTCACAAAAAAGCTACTTGGAGCTTTGCCAGAGCGTGCCCGTGATGTGCTCGAAAAGCGCTACGGCCTTGGTAACGACAACGAAACCTACACCCTTGAGTCCATCGGACAAACCTACGGCATTACTCGCGAGCGAGTACGACAGATCGAGAACTACGGCATCTCATCAATCCAAAAGTCGCCAGTTTATGCTGAGCATGCTGATCTACTTTTAGAATTGCAGTCTGCTATTAAGGCACTAGGTGGTGGGGTAGTCGCTGAACACGTACTGCTTGATAGCCTCACCAAAGACGAGTCCACTCGTAATCACCTCTACTTCCTCCTCGTAGTTGGTGACACCTTCTACAAAGGTAAAGAAAACCCTCTCTATCATCACCGCTGGTTTACTGAAAAGAAAGTAGCTGATGTAGTAGAGAAGGCACTCAAAAATGTCTATGGTACTCTCAATCGTGATGATCTAGTGTCTGAGGCAGAAATTCTCAATCGCTTCCGCAATGAACTTATTGAAATCGCCGAAAGTCATGATGATGAAACGCTCAAACGTTGGCTTCTCATTTCAAAGCAAATTGCCAAAAATCCTCTAGGCGACTGGGGACCGAGTGATAGTCCAAATGTCCGAGTCAAAGGTATCCGTGACTATGCATATCTAGCAGTGAAGCGACATGGGTCACCTATGCACTTCAAAGAAGTGGCGGACGCTATCAAAGATCTATTTGAGCACAAGGCTCACGTTGCCACCACTCACAACGAACTAATTAAAGACGACCGCTTTGTTCTCGTCGGACGTGGTCTCTACGCACTAACAGAGTGGGGTTACACAGCCGGCGTAATCAAAGATGTTCTCCGCGAAATCCTGCAAAACGATGGGCCACTATCACGAGAAGAGATTATCGATAAAGTACGCAAAGAACGTTACGTGAAGGACAATACCATTATCGTCAATTTGCAAGACGCCAATCTTTTCAAAAGACTCAGTAATGGTCAATATACTCTAGCTGACTAATCCTCAAAACCAGACAGTAACTCTATATCTACTGTCTGGTTTTGGTGTACAATATCACCACATATGTCTGATTTATTAAAAGCCATGTTCGGCTTTCTATTGGTACCGTTATTACTTATTGCGGCTTTCGTGGTGATGCGTATCACCTTTACGATTATGGGGGTAGATCCCGAGCCAATCATCTCACTGACTGTTGCGCTGTCACCGATTTGGATGCCGTTTCTACTATTCTGGTTGCTTTATGCCAAGTGGATGGAATTTGTGCATGTCAAATACGTCGAAAACCAAGGCCGCACTACCTTGCGCCTAAAATTGCCACAAGAAGTCTACAAGTCTCCAGAAGCAATGGAGAATGTTTTGGCTCAAGTTCATAATGTGCAGTCTCCCGACAACCTCTGGCAAACGTATATAGATGGCAAACACCCACTAATCCTAGCTCTCGAAATAGTTTCAATTGGCGGTGATGTGCGTCTTTATATCAACTGCGCCACCAAAAAGGTCAAAAACGCTGTAGAATCACAACTATATGCACAATATCCAGGCATCGAAGTGATCGAAGAAACGATTGACTATACCGCTGAAATCGTGGCAGATACCGACAAATACGATTTCTTTTCACTGCACATGAAGCAAAAGGGAGATGAAGAATTTCCAATCAAAACCTACATCGATATGGGTATGGATAAGCTACCAAAAGAAGAACACAAGCTAGATCCAATGGCCGCTATGATCGAACACTTAGGTAGCATCAAGCCACATGAACGATTTTGGGTGCAATTTTTGTGTATACCGCATGCCAAAAAGAACTTTAAGACCGGCTATTTCCATGAGAAGAAAACTTGGGAGGGCAGAATTCAAGCCAAGATTGATGAAATGATGGGTCGTGGCAAGGACAAAAAAGGTCCAGCTGAACTAGAAAACCAACCTAGACTAACCCCAGGCGAACGTTCAGTGATTGAAGCCATGGAACGTAACATGGGCAAATACGCCTATGAGGTCGGTATGCGCTTTATCTACATTACCAAAAAAGGTGCCTTTGACGGCAACTTAATTTCTCCCATGATTAGATCTTATGCCGCTTACGACCTTATCGGACGCAATCAGATCGCTTTTTCTTGGCGTACTGACTTCGACTACAACTGGTTCTCGGACTGGTCTGGTAAGAAAAAGCTGAAGCTCAAGCGAAAGGAGATCATAAACTATAAAAAACGCGAACCACTACACGGCACAGCTATCAACCCTTCCATGGTCTTCCAGATTATGTCAGTTGAGGAGATCGCCACCATGTTCCATATTCCAAGTAGCACAGTTATGACTCCTGGCTTATCGCGTATACCTTCTACTCGTAAAGAAGCTCCACCTAATCTGCCAATAGCACCACAGGCATAGCACCTGATTATTTATGGAAGCAACTCCATCACCATTTGCGGTTATACCACCTAAGCAAGCCCTCAAGTATTTACTTTATATTTCTGCTTTGGTTGGTATCTTGCTGACAATAACATTAACTTACTTATTGCTGTACAGCCAGCCCCCTGATGAGTTTCCAGTGGCTAAGGAGATTGATATTGAGGCTGGCTCTAGCATTACCACTATCGTCAAGAAGCTCAAGGCTGAACATGTAGTTGAGTCGGAGACTTTACTGTATGTACTCTTATTGTCGCAATATGAACCAAGTGATATCAAGGCTAGTACCTACGTGTTTGATAAACCTTATAACGTTTTTGCGATAGCCAATAAACTGGCGACTGGTGACTTCACTAGCAATCTAGTACGTCTGACACACAAAGAGGGCGAGCCAGTCACACTACTAGCCAAAAATGTACACGCTGTACTGCCAAATATCAGTGAAGAACAATTCATCACTGCGGCTTTACCTTACGAGGGTCAACTTTTTCCTGAAACCTACTTCCTGCCACCGCACTATGACGCCAGTGCGGTCATTGCTGTACTACGAGCTAAGTATGAAGAGTTCATGTTGACCAGACGCAGTCAAATCGCCAGTTTGGGACTGACCGAGAGCGAAGTAATTATTTTGGCGTCTATCTTAGAGCGAGAGTCTAATTCGGCTGAGTCCATGGGACTGGTTTCGGGCATCTTACAAAATCGTTTGGCCATTGATATGCCATTACAGACAGATGCATCCTTGGAGTACGTCTTGAACAAGCCACTTCACGCCCTAACCGCACAAGATCTCAAGATGGAATCGCCTTACAATACGTACTTAAATAATGGTCTACCGCCAACCCCAATTGGCAACCCTGGGGCCGTAGCGATCACTGCCATTCTCGAACCAACCCCTAGTGACTATTTATTCTACATTACCGATAATGATGGAGTTTTTCATTACGCCGTCACGTATGAAGAGCACAAAAGAAACATCGCTCGCTATCTCAAGTAAGTCCAGTAGTCTATATTTATTTCCCATATTCGGTGTTCTATAGTAAAGTTTTTTTATGACGCAAACAGTTTTTGTTGGACTTTCAGGAGGAGTTGATTCATCGGTCGCGGCCGCGCGCCTTTTGGCGCGCGGCTACAACGTCGTCGGTGTATTCATAAAAGTCTGGCATCCGGATTGGTTGGTGTGCAACTGGGAAGCCGAGCGTCTGGATGCCATGCGTGTCGCTGCGCATTTAGGTATCCCGTTTTTGACTTGTAATGCCGAGGCTGAGTATCGTGATGCAGTAGCCAATTATTTTATCGAAAGCTACAAACTGGGCAAGACGCCAAACCCAGACGTAATGTGTAACCAGGAAGTCAAATTTGGGGCTTTTTTGCGTTTTGCTCTGGAGCACGGAGCTGACTATATTGCCACCGGACATTACGCTCAAAAGCGCGATGAATCTTTGTTGATTAGAGGTAATGATCAAGCCAAAGATCAATCATACTTCCTCTGGTCACTAAGTGAAGAACAATTGCGACATGTATTGTTTCCTGTCGGAGACACAAATAAGGATGTAATAAGAACCGAAGCAGAGGCCGCTGGTCTGCCCACAGCCCAAAAGAAAGACAGTCAGGGTGTGTGTTTCTTAGGTCATATCGATATACCTGATTTTTTGTCCCATTACATCGACTTGCAACCAGGAGCCGTTTTAAACAAAAATGGTGAAGTGGTAGGTGAACACGTCGGTGCTTTTGTATACACTCTGGGTCAAAGACATGGTTTTACTATCTTCAACAAAACCGCAGCCAGTACCCCTCACTTTGTCACCGGCAAAGATATTAAGAGCAATACCATCACAGTTGATACGCAAATCCCCAAACAATCAAGTGGCAATGAGCTAATTTTGACCAATATCGTGAACCGAGGCAAGGAGCTCCAAGCCGGAGCGACTTACTTAGCACAATTCCGCTACCGACAAATACCAATACCAGTTGAGATCATTGATATCAATGAAAAAACCATGACCATCAAATTACAATCAGAAGTAGAGCAGCCGGCCAGTGGGCAGTCCTGTGTATTGTACAGTGGGGAAGTCTGTCATGGTGGTGGTATTATTCTGTAGTGAGTTTTACTATTCAAAAAGCCGACGGCACCAGTGAGTACTTCAAAGTGGAAAAGCTCAGACGTTCCCTCAGACGAGCCGGAGCGACACCAGCTGAAGTAACTGAGGTGATCAGGACTATTGAATTGCGTCTTTATGATGGTATCAGAACCCAGGAGATCTATCGTCTGGCGTTTGAGATACTGCGTGATATTGGCGCACCCATAGCCACTCGCTACTCCCTTAGACGGGCGCTTTTAGGTCTCGGACCAACCGGCTTTCCCTTTGAACTGTTTTTGGCCAAATTATTTGAGGCCGATGGTTACAAAACACAGACAGGCATTATTTTAAACGGTCACTGCGCTCCACACGAAATTGACATTGCGGCTTATAAGAGTGACCATAGCTTCATCGGCGAAGCCAAATTTCACTCACGTCCTGGTATCAAAACTGACCTACAAGTGGCGATGTACTCATATGCCAGACTGCTTGATCTTCGCGATCAGCAGATTTGCCAAGAAGATATTTGCGGTATCAAAGAATTCTGGCTAATCACTAACACCAAATTTACCACTACGGCTGAGGATTACGCGCATTGTGCTGGAGTCCATATGCTGTCTTGGGACTACCCGCGCAATAATAATCTTCATGACAGAATACAAAGAGCCGGTATTTACCCAATTACGGTTTTGCAAAGCCTGGCCCCGGCTCAGCGGCAGAGTCTAATTGCCAGTGGGGTGATTACCTGTCAGGACTTATTGGCGAACGAACGCTTGTTACATCAGCTACACCTGGGCAAAGATAAACACCAGGCTATTTTGGAAGAAGCAGACGGTCTAATAAAGCATACAATATCAGCGCATAAATGATGAGGCTGTCAACCTTCTCAGATTTGGCGCAAAAGTGTTATAATTTGCGTATTATTCCATTTCAGTAGGTATAGAATTATGACAGACGTGCAAAAAGAAGAATCCCAGAAGACCGTTATTTCATTTGTGTTTGGACTCCTCGTAGGTGGACTATTGGTTTGGGCCTTTATGGGTGACGGTAAGGATCACGACAAAATGCCAGCCAACGAAGAAGTTGAAACCACCGCTACTACCACCGCCAATGATGAGACTACAGAGACGACTAGTGAAGCCGTAGTCCCAAATCTTCAAGTCGGAGAAGGCAAAGTAACTGTAGCTTCTGGAAAAGCTGGACGCGAAGTTACTCTTGGTGAAACCGTTTATCCAATTGAAGAAGGCTGGATTGGTGTTCGTGAATACAACGACGGCAAGCTAGGTTGGATCAATGGTGTTATCCGCTTTAGCAAAGCTGGTAATCTAGTACCAACCACTATTCCACTTGTACAACCAACAGTAGCTGGTCGCGAGTATGCCATTGTGATGTTCACTGAAGCTGGTGACAAAACTTTCAACTCAGCCACAGACAAGCAGGTTGATACAATCTTCGCAACTTTTACTGCTGAATAGGGTGAGCTACAGAGGTCATTAGGCCAACAATAGCGAATTTTATGAATTTTCAAGGAGTAGAGCGACCATGAAAAGCTGAAGAACAATCTGAGATATGTAAATACAAACGGGCGGAACCTTCGGTTCCGCCCGTTTGTGCTATACTCATAATATCTATGGCCGAGTACGTAAAAAAATACAATCCAAATCGAAGTAGCGAGTGGAATTATGGGGGAGCTAAGTGGCGTTTATCACGATCAAAGATTGAATTTTTTGTTGAATGTCCACGCTGTTTCTACCTTGATAACAAGCTTGGTACCAAGCGACCCGGCATGCCGGCCTTTAATCTCAATATTGCTGTGGATGAACTCCTCAAAAAGGAATTTGACAGTCATCGTCACGCCGGCACCCAGCACCCGATAGCCAAGAAGTACAATATCGACGCGGTACCATTTATACATAAAGATATGGATATTTGGCGCGACAATTTCTCTGGTATCGAATGGACTGACAAAGAAACTGGACTGGTGGTCTCGGGCGCTGTCGATGATATCTGGCAACAGCCTGACGGCACTTTGATAGTAGTAGATTACAAAGCCACTTCAAAAGACGGAGAAATCCTCACTCTCGACGATTCGTCATGGAGTGCACAATATGCCCGCCAAATGGGAGTATACCAATGGCTATTGCGTCAGAATGGTTTTATGGTTTCAGATACCGGCTACTTTGTCTACGCCAACGCCACCAAGGACCATGACGGCTTCTTCGACACCCTTCACTTCGATACCACACTCGTACCATGTGTCGGCGATACCAGTTGGATAGGCAAGACACTTACTGCCATCAAAGCCACGCTCGACTCCGATATGTACCCCGATAGTGGCACTGCCTGTGAATACTGCCCATACCGCGAAGCCTGTGGCAAAAAGCTCATCGCCATCAAACAAACCCATAAATAGAGCCCTCTCCCTAGGCAAGGCCTAGGGAGAACAAGTAAAATCAACATATGTCTGTGTTTAGTGAAAAGGTACACAAGGTAGTCAAAGGGATTAAAAAGGGTCAGATTATGACTTACGGGGAAGTCGCAAGACTAGCCGGCAACCCCAAAGCCGCCCGGGCGGTCGCCAATCTTATGGCCAAGAACTACAACCCGGACATTCCCTGCCACCGGGTCGTTCGTAGCGACGGCAAGCTCGGTGGCTACAACCGCGGTGGTGTGGAAGTAAAAAAGATGATTTTACAAAAGGAGGGTGCTATACTCTAGGTACTATGGATGCTTTTAGTGATGTCAAAAGAAAGCAAGATCTCCTCACAGACCAGCAAAAGCGGGTTACTGATTTGGAGATAAAAAAGCAACGTGTCAGCCTCATGATGCAGACTGAACTGGATGCTGTTCAGTCAAAGTATGCCAACGATAATCGTAAAGTAAAACAAGATATTCAAACCCTTCAGAACAATCTTAAAGCTCTACAAGAAGACATTGATTACTATCAAAAGGAGCAGACCTTGCTTCAGACTAAACTTAACAAGTTGCAAGAAGAACAATCTGGCTTACAACGCAAACACAACGAACAACATGGTCGCTTTAATGACCTAAACCAAAAACTTTCCGGTCTCATTCGCGACCAGGGTGAAGCCGAGAGACGTGTACGTGATATGCGAATGCGAGAAATCAGCGCTCTTGATAGTGAAATCAGACAAAAGCGCAGCGCTCTAGGTAATCTCCAAGCCGACTTGACCCGGGCGATGACAAATCAAGCGCGAGCGAATCAGGCAAACACCAATGGTGCTCCAGCTAGCACTCAAGGTCGCCAGATAACTGGTCTGCGCAGCATTAAATAAATACTCTATGTACTCTTACCGGATCGAACAAGCTATACGCGCGGCCGCTGTGCTTCATCACGAACAAACGCGCAAGGGTGCCATGCCTTTCCCTTATGTCACTCATCTTATGTCGGTCGCCTTTATGTTACTGGATTATACCGACAATGAAGACGTGATAGTCGCGGCCTTACTCCATGACACCATCGAAGATACTGACTATACGATTGATGAGCTTGAAGAGGATTTTGGAGGTGTTGTTAAAGAGCTTGTGGATACACTCTCTGAGCGCACCCACGACGGGGAGCGTAAACTCACCTGGGCCGAAAAGAAAAAGGCCTACGCTGTGGCTCTCAAGAAGGGCCCGCGCGAAGCGGTAATGATTGCAGCGGCCGACAAAACACACAATTTTCGCACTATTGTTGAAGATTATTACGAAACGCCAGAACGTTTTTTGCAGGACTTTGGAAAGAATCTAGATGAACGGCTTGAGGTTTACCAAACTATAGCCAACGTCATCAATAACCGCCTCGAAGGACCACTTCTGAACGAATTTAATCACGTATTTGAAAGTTATAAAGAATTTATCTATGCCGTCAAAAAATCCCGCGAAAAAGAACTTTAAATATACCCCCGCCACCAGTCGTCAGCCTGTGAAGATGAAAGAATCATGGGACTTTTCTTTGTATTACAAAAATAGCAAAGACCCACAGATCGAAAAGGATGTAACGGCCACCGAAACAGCCTACCGGTCTTTTGCCAAAAAGTGGCGCGGTAAGGCTTTTACGACAAACCCGGACCTTCTCCTCGCCGCTCTCAAAGAGAGCGAGGGACTCGCTGGCAATCCGGTCCATTCTCGTCCCCTGCGTTACTACTGGTTGCGTAGTTGTGTCGATACCAAAGACACTGCCGCTACCAAGCAACTAGCACTGATTCAAAATCGTCTCCGTAAGGCCAGTGACGAGACGCTCTTTTTCCCACTTGAACTTGGGAAGATCCCCAAAGCCACCCAAAAACAGCTTCTTAAAGATCCAAAACTCACACCATACCACTACTATCTCGAGCGTTTGTTTGCTGGTGCGGCCCATCATCTCAGTGAAGCCGAGGAGAAAATTGTGAGCCTCAAGAGTCGCCAAGCAAGTAGTCGTTGGGTAGATATGACTGACAAGATCATCACCGACCGCCACATCACCTGGAAGGGCAAGCGGGTGGCACTACCTGAAGCCATTGAGCTCATCAACGTACAAAAGTTTGCCGACAAGCCAAAGCTTTGGTCACTCATTACTAAGGAGTTGGTACAAATCAGTGAAGTCGCTGAACATGAACTCAACGCCATCGTCACCGACGCTCGTACCGAAGACGAAATACGTGGATACAAACACCCATACAGTGCCACCGTCCAGAGTTATCAAGATAGTGAAGAAGCGCTCGCTACCTTACGTGAGGTGGTAGGGAATAAGGGCTTTGCACTCAGCCGCAAATTCTATGAACAGAAGGCGAAATATCACGGCGTAGCACAACTTGATTATAGTCAGCGTAATGAATCAATTGGTGAGGATGCAAAAATCTCGTTTCCGGACGCTGTCGCTATCTGTCGCGACGTCTTTTATGACGTGAACCCGCTTTACGGCGAACTCTTTGATACCATGCTCAAAAAAGGACAGATCGACGTCTGGCCAAAGAGTGGCAAATCAGGTGGCGCTTTTATGTCAGCCCAGAGTGGCCAGCCGATTAATGTCTTTCTCAATCATGTCACGGACTTCAAATCCCTCGAGACACTAGCGCATGAGATGGGACATGCCATTCATGCCCGCCGAAGTCAGGACGCCCAGCCACCGTTTTATGATGGACACTCGATAGTGACCGCCGAGACCGCCAGCACGCTGTTCGAGAACCTCGTCTTTGACGCCGTCTTTGCGCAGATGGACGAACATACGCAGTTTGTTTTGTTACACGACCGTATTCTTCGTGACATTTCGACTATCCAGCGTCAAATTGCCTTCTTTAATGCTGAACTCGATATCCATGAGTCAGTGATGCGTGAAGGTGGACTCACCAAAGAAGAGTACGCCACTCTCATGAACAGACATCTCGCGAGCTATCTCGGCAAGGGAGTTAAGCTTACCCCAGAAGATGGCTACACCTATGTATACGTCTCACACCTCCGTATGGGCTTCTACACCTATAGCTACGCTTATGGTCTCATGATGAGTAGTGTCATGGCCGCTCGCTTCCGCGAAGACCGCGCCTACGGTGCCAAGATTGACCAGTTCTTGACCTCCGGCGAGTCAAAGCTCATCAAAGATATCTACAAAGACGCTGGTATCGATACCACCAAAGCCGCCACCTTTGAAGCCGCCCTCACGAAACTCGAAGAAGATATCAAAACTTGGGAGAAATTGGCGAAGAAGTACCACTCTCGCTAACAGTTGTATTTGTGGTATAGTAACAACCACTAGGAATAACATTTGTTTATATGAGCGGAAACGAGATCAGACAGCGGTATTTAGACTTTATGGCCAAAAATGGTCATGCGGTTATTCCATCGTCAGCACTCGTGCCAGAAAACGACCCAACTACGCTCTTCACCGGCAGTGGGATGCAGCCACTGATTCCATACCTGATGGGGGAGAAGCACCCGATGGGTACCCGCCTCACTGACTCTCAGAAGTGTTTTCGAGCTAACGATATCGAAGAAGTAGGAGACAATCGTCACACCACTTTCTTTGAAATGCTTGGTAATTGGTCACTCGGTGATTACTTTAAACGCGAGCAGCTCCGCTGGTTCTTCACTTTTCTCGTTGACGAAGTTGGTCTAGACCCAGCACGTATCTATGTCACTGTCTTTGCCGGAGACGAGAGTCTTGGTATTCCACGTGATGATGAGTCGGTCGCCATCTGGAAAGAACTCTTTCTAGAGCGTGGTATTGAAGCGAAAGACGTATTCATCGGAAGTGAAGAAGATGGTTACAAAGTCGGTATGCAAGGTGGCCGCATCTTTTACTATGACGCTGCCAAAAACTGGTGGAGTCGATCCGGTAAGCCATCAAATATGCCAGCTGGAGAAATTGGCGGACCGGACAGTGAAGTCTTTTATGACTTTGGTCCAAAATACGCTACCCATCCCGTCTATGGAGCACAAGAGCCACACCCAAACAGCGATTCAGGACAATTCCTCGAAATCGGTAACTCAGTATTTATTGAATACATCAAACAAGAAGACGGGTCATTCACCAAGTTACCCCAACGAAATGTTGATTTCGGCGGCGGACTGGAGCGCATTGCTGCGGCCAAAGTAGGGGATCCAGATGTATTTAAGGTAGATCTGCTTGCCACCGTAATCTCACAGATAGAAGGGTTGTCTGGCAAAAAGTATGCGGATAATTTGATAGCCTTTCGTGTCATTACCGACCACATCCGCGGCGCCGTCTTTATGATTGGCGATGGGGTATACCCAAGTAATGACCAGCAGGGTTACTTTGTGCGCAGACTATTACGACGAGCTGTTCGTTTTGCTGACCAAATCAATATTCCAGCCGGCCAGTTTGCCAACTTAGCGAATAGTGTCATCACTACTTACTCTTCACATTATCCGATTCTCGACGCTCAAAAAGCCAATATCGCTGATGCCATCGCCCGCGAAGAAGAGCAATTCCGCAAGACCCTCGAAGCCGGTCTTAAACAATTCAACAAAATCTCATTACAAATACACGTTACAAGTAAAGAGATAGATGGCAAAAAGGTAATTGACAAAGCCATCGCGCCGACTACTAAACAGGCGATTAGTGCCCAGAACGCCTTTGAACTCTACACCACCTATGGATTCCCGATTGAACTCACCGAAGAAATCGCTGCCGAAAAGGGACTGATTGTGGAGCGAGCTGGTTTTGAGAAGCTCATGGCCGAACACCGTGATCTCTCGCGCGCCGGGGCTGAGCAAAAGTTTAAAGGTGGCCTCGCTGATAGCTCAGAACAAGTTGTGCAGTACCACACCGCTACCCATCTTATGCTCGCTGCCTTAAGACAAATACTCGGTACCCACGTACATCAAGCCGGCAGTAACATCACCGGCGAACGCCTACGTTATGACTTCACTCATGGTGATAAAATTAGTTCAGACGATTTGTTACAAGTTGAAAAATTTGTAAATGACGCCATCGCACAAGGTGGAGAAGTCACCATCAGCATGATGAGTAAGGTAGATGCGCAAAATGATCCAACTATCGAAGCCTCATTCTGGGACCGCTATCCAGATGAGGTAAAGGTATACACCATGACCACAAATGATGGAACAGTGGTGTCAAAAGAACTCTGTGGCGGACCACATGTAAAGAGACTAGAGGATATCAAAGGTACTTTCAAGATTACAAAAGAAGAGTCATCATCCGCTGGAGTCAGACGTATCAAGGCAGTTTTGCTTTAGGCCTATCCACGTTTGAGGCAAAAGGCCGGCACCAAAGGTGCCGGCCTTTTGCTATACTTGATTAATGAAACTTTTTGCCAAAAGGGACAAATCGACTCTAATTGGTGCCGTTATCGAAATTGGCTCTGGTAGTGTCTTAGCCAGTGTCATCAGTAGTGATAGCACTAAGCTGCATCCCGATATCGTCTGGTCAAAACGTGACTTTGCAGTACTCGAAGCTGACTTTGATTTTGAACATAGTATAAAAAGCATCTTAACTACTCTAATGAATAGTTTTATGACACTTGATAACGAAGGGCGTTCCGGCCTAAGAGAAAAGACCGGTCAACCAGGCTTTGACAAGCTATTAATTAGTATTTCGGCACCTTGGGCTCATACTATTAGTAAGGTAGTTGAGTACGAGCGAGATGAACCATTCGTAATTACTGAAGACTTGATCGACAGTCTGGCGGCCGAAGCTAGTAAGCGTACGCTGGAAGCACTCAAACAAGCTGACAATGCGCCTAATCAGGGTCTATCAATCATCACCAAAGCGATTACTGATATCACCGGTAATGGCTATCAAACACAAACTCCAATTGGCCAAAGTGTGCAGAATCTGGCCGTTACACAGGTATCGGCCTTGGCTGATACTCTCATCACTGGAGCAGTCTCTGATCTCTGCGAGAAGCTCTTTCCCAATATTGATACCGAAAGATTCTCTACGATGATTATATTTCAAACAATAATCAAAGAGCTTTACCCGACTATTACTGAATATTGTCTGGTCAATCTCACCTACGAAGCGACTGAGCTAGCGATCGTGCGCAATGGGGTACTGCAATATTCTACCCACACCAACATAGGTCTGAACACTATTATTCGTAATCTAGCCATCAGACTCAAGACTCCAGAGGCCGATGCTGCTACATTGTTAAAAAATCTCTATCAAACAAATACCTTAAGCAGCCTAAGCGAAAAGCAACAAGAAGCACTACAATTGATTTTGCAAGAGTACCAGTCGGCTCTAGAAGTACTATTTCACGAAACTGGCGACAGCTTATCTATTCCCAAAATTATTTTCTTGCACGGCAGTAATGAACACGAGCAATTCTTTGATGATGTTATCGCCTTGGCTGCCAAAGCCGCCACCAGCTCTACTCACACAATTCATACCATTACGAGTGAATTACTCCTTTCTCTCTATAACGAGGAGGAACGTAAGCTAATGCTTAGCACTGGTTTTGAATCGAGTCTACTTATGACGGCGCAGTTTTTCCACAAACAACAGCTAGTGGACTAACTTACTTACTAATTAGGCGATATACTATACAATAGACTTATGACACAAAAATGGAACCTACAGGACATTCGTCCTACCTCGCCAAAACCAAAAAGAGCCACCCCCGGGCCGACTACTGTTATTCGTAGAGATGACGCCGAAGCCGAACACATACCGGTACGCTCCTTAAACAAGCCGACGGCGACCGATATTAGAACCCCTGAAGGGGCAATTACTCGCGGTGCAAGTACGCCCATATCTTTTACTGAGCGACTGGAGCAAAACAAATCCGATTATTCACAAATTCCATATCGCGGCAGAAACCAAAACACGGAGGAAGAGTCTGGCTTTTTTGATGAAGATAGTGATCCTATACCAGTTATTGATGGCAAAAAGACTTCGCGTCGTCACCTTACCATAGCTGTTATCATATTTGTTGTTATCGCTACCTCTGGTCTATTCATTAGCCATCTCACTGGCGGTGCTACTGTGACCATACAACCAAAAGTACGTGAATTAAACGTCAATGCAGAATTCACCGCCTACAAAGAGCAAAAACCTGGGGAATTAGCCTACACCATCTTGACCCTGGAGGCTGAGAGCGAGAGACAGGTGGAAGCCAGCGGACAAGAAGAAGTAAAAATCCAAGCCACTGGAGAAATCGAAATCACCAAATCAACACCCGGAGCCGAACGCCTCATAAAGAATACCAGATTCATGACTGAAGGCGGCATCATCTTCCGCATCGAAGAGTCTGTTGTGGTACCAGGAGCAGTGACAGTGGATGGCAAAAGTACAGCTGGCTCAATCCGAGCCAAGGTCTTTGCCGATGAAGCAGGCACCAAGCACAACCTAAAAGCCGGCACCAAACTATCAATACCTGGTTTTAAGGAGAATGACTTACTTGACCTATACGATGCTATGAGTGCTACAGTAGTATCAGACATCACTAATGGTTTTGCCGGTCCCAAATTTATCATTAACGAAGAATCACTAGCTACCGCCAGACAAAGTCTGCAAGCGGAGTTACGTGACAACCTTCTGGCTCGCATCGATCAAGAAAAGCCAGCCAACTTTACTACCTTCAAAGGCTCAGTGGCTATTACTTACGTTGAACTACCGACTGTCGAGTACGGTGACAAACTAGTCACCATCAAGGAACAAGCCATATTACAGATGCCATTATTTAACGCTGACGATTTTGCGGAGTTCATTGCCAAAGAGACCATTGTTGGTTACGAGGATGAGGGTGTGCGTATTGGCAACACCAACAACCTCAACTTTGCCTATACCAGTGCCACGACCAGCAGTTCCAACATTGCTAACGAACCTAGTCTAACCTTCAAAATTACCGGTATGCCGCAGATTATTTGGACTTATGACGCTGGCAAGCTAAAGTTTGATCTCCTTAGCAAAGAGAAGACGGCTATCCCACAAATCCTGGCTAGTTATACCGGTATTGAAAAAAGTGAGGTCAAAATCCGCCCAATTTGGAAGCGTACAATGCCAAAAGAGCACTCTGATATCGAAATTATCGAGCAATTGCCAGAGGAAAAATAGTTAATCCTATTGACGTTTTAACGTTTTTTTGATACACTCACGCACGTCTAATGGATCAGCAAGAGCAAGACAATTCAAAAGAAGATTTAGTGCTCGGCACCGTAGAAGAGGCGCTCCCTAATGCGCTTTTCCGCGTTGTTCGTGATGACACTAATGAATCTCAGATTGCTTACCTAGCTGGTAAAATGCGACGGTTTAGAATCAGAGTGCTTGTTGGTGACCGGGTGGGCATGGTTATTGACCCATACGGTGGCAAAGCGCGAATTAATAAGAGAATGTAAAGAATAGAACACCATGAAGGTTCGTTCATCAGTTAAAAAAATGAGTCCAGATGACATCATCGTCAAGAGACGGGGTGTCGTATTCGTTATCAACAAGAAGAAGCCTCGTCACAAACAACGACAAGGCTAGATCCATTAACAACTAAAAAAGTGTATGCGTATTTCAGGTATCACAATTCCAGACGATAAACAGCTAGCCTATGGTCTTACAGCTGTTTATGGTATAGGACTTTCTCGTTCGAAAAAGATCCTTGCCTCGCACAATATTGAAGCCACCACGAAGCCTACTGATCTAACCACCGAACAGGAGAATCTCATTCGTGAGAGTGTTGAGGCATTCACTATTGAAGGCGAGCTAAAACGTGAAATCTCAGCGAACATTAAGCGACTAAAGGACATCTCATCTTATCGTGGCTCACGCCATGCTAAGCGACTTCCAGCTCGCGGACAGCGCACCAAAACCAACGCCCGTACTCTCAAGGGAGTCAAGAAGACGATGGGTAGTGGTCGCCGTAAGCTTGAGAAGACTTAAAATTATCGCTAATGTTTAATAACTACTAACGACATATGGGAAAGAAACGTGTCATGAAAAAGAGCGGGGGATCAGATGTTGCTGGTTCTTCTCGAGCTCTCAATCGTATTCCAAAGCGTAAGGTACCAACTGGTCGCCTTAACATTTTGGCTACGTTCAACAACACTTTGATCACCTTGTGTGATCCAAAGGGTAACGCCGTTATGAGCGCTTCTTCAGGAGCCCTCGGCTTTAAAGGTTCTCGCAAAAGTACTCCTTTTGCAGCTGCTAAAGTAGGTGAAATTATCGGTGAAAAGGCTCAGCAAATGGGTATGAAAGAGGCCGAGGTAATCGTTCGAGGGGTTGGCGCTGGACGCGAATCTGCACTACGAGCTTTTGCCGGCAAAGGTATTTCAATTTCACGTATCGTGGATATGACACCGGTGCCTTTTAATGGTCCACGTCCTCCTAAGCCACGTCGTATCTAATCTTTGACTTATCTATGAAAATCGGTCCAAAATACAAGATTGCGAAACGTTTAGGCGCGCCTGTGTTTGAAAAAACTCAGACAGCAAAGTTCGTCGCATCACAAGAACGTCCAGGTCGACCACGTAAGCGCGGGTCCGGCCAGTCTAGTGACTACAAAAAGCAGCTCATCGAAAAGCAAAAGATGCGTTTTATATACGGTGTTTCAGAAAAGCAACTTTCACGTTATGTGAACGATGCTATGGAGTCTGGTCACCAGCCGATTTCCCGTTTGATCGAACGTCTTGAGGGACGTCTTGATAACGTAGTATTTCGTCTTGGTTTGGCCAAAACTCGACGATTTGCTCGCCAAATGGTAGCGCATGGTCACATCATCGTTAATGGTCGTCGTAACTCTATACCATCACACCGCGTATCAGTGGGTGATGTTATTACTGTCCGCGAGGGTAGTAAGTCTAGTGTTATGTTCCAAGGCCTTGCTGAGTCTGACCAATTACTCGCGATTCCAAGTTGGTTAACCATCGATGCCAAAGAACTCAAAGGTACAGTTACCGGTACCGCATCGTATGAGCCAGCCAGCTTTATGTTCGATGCTGAACAGGTGCTCGAGTACTACAGTCGTTAACAGTCAACTCGTTGTTTAGTAAGTTGTAATCACACAAACTATGTTGGAAACAAATGTAACCCTCCCATCAAAGCCACGAGTTGTAACTGAAGAAGAATTTCAGGGTGTTTATGAAATCGATGGCCTCTTCCCAGGCTACGGTCACACACTTGGTAACTCTTTACGTCGTATAATTCTCGCCTCCCTTGCCGGAGCCACCATTACCGAAATCAAAATCGATGGTGTACCACATGAATTTGCAACCATCTCTGGTATTAAAGAAGATGTAATCACTATGATCCTCAACTTGAAGCGTGTTCGTTTCAAGCTACACGGTGAAGGTCCAATCAAGGTCAACTTGAAGAAAGATGGTGTCGGGGCTGTCACTGCTGGTGATATCAAGACACCAACCCAAGTAGAAATCCTTAATCCCGATCAATTAATCGCTGAAATCACAGCCAAAGGCACTACTCTCGATATTGAAATGACAATCGAGCAAGGTCTAGGTTATGTACCACGCGAAGTACACCAAAAAGACAAAGTCGAGATTGGTACTATTGCTCTTGATGCTGTTTTCACTCCAATTCGTCGTGCTAACTACGAAGTGGAAAACATGCGTGTCGGAGATCGTACTGACTACAATCGTCTACGTCTATTTATTGAAACTGACGGTACCATTACACCACGCGAGGCTTTGGAACGTTCAATCGAAATCATGATCCATCAGCTCAAGGCAATCATTGGCTTTCAGGATCAATCACCAGTCACTAACACTGAGTCATCAGCTCCAGTGACTGCTGCTGAACCAGATACTGAGGTACTGAAAACTCGCATTGAGACTCTTGATCTAAGTTCACGCACTCTACAAGCACTTGAAACTGCTAGCATTCGCACCGTTGGCGGCCTTGTCCGCAAGTCAAAGAACGATATTTTGGCTCTGGACGGTATTGGACCAAAGGGTGTAGAGGAGATCGTAGACTTACTTAGTTCAATGGGTCTAGGACTAACTGAATAAAAACATTACTATGCAACACGGAAATAAAAATCGAACATTTGGCCGTCCGCGCAATCAGCGCACTGCTTTGATTCGTGGTCTCGCTGTGTCACTCATACGTGACGGCAAGATCAAGACGACAGAAGCGAAAGCCAAAGAACTTCGCCCATTTATTGAGCGTCTCGTCACACACAGTAAAAAGAATACTGTGACTGCCCGCCGCATTGTCGCCAGTCGACTCGGCGAGCCAAGTGCCCAGATTATTAAAAAAGTCTTTGAGGACATCGCCCCTAAGTTTTCGGCTCGCGCTGGTGGTTACACTCGTGTAATCAAAATGGGACGCACCTCAGCTGGTCGTGACGAAGCGGTAATTGAATTTGTTGAATAATATGACTACCTCTAACACACGTACACACGCCATTGATGCCAGCGGCAAGCGTTTGGGTATCGTTGCAACTGAAGCAGCCAAAGTGCTCCTAGGCAAAGACCAAGCAGACTTCGCTAAGAACATCGTAGCTCCGGTGACTGTTTCCATCACAAACGCAGCCAAGCTAGACGTCAGTGAAAAAAAGAAAACCGAAGTTTATCAAACTTACTCTGGTTACCCAGGAGGTCTCCGCAACGAGACACTTGATCATTTAGGGAAACGTCGTGGTTATGCGGAAGTCCTACGTCGCACCATTGGCGGTATGCTACCTAACAACAAGCTCAAGAAGCCTATGCTTAAGAACTTGGTAATTACTGAATAACACTATGGCAACCTCATCAAAAGAACGTTACGTTGAAGCCATCGGTCGTCGTAAGACTGCCACTGCTCGCGTACGTCTAACCCCCGCAAAGGAGAATACGATTATTGTAAACAACCGCGCTGTGGCTGAATATTTCAAGCATGCTGGCAATCTAGCTATGGTACAGTCAGTACTTGATACCAAAGATGCCGGTATTGAAACTTACAGCATCACAGCTAAAGTGATGGGAGGTGGTATCTCATCACAAGCAGAAGCCATCCGTCTTGGTATCGCTCGCGCCTTGGTAAAAGAAAAGGAACCACGCCGCACCACACTCAAAAAAGCTGGATTCCTCAAACGCGACCCTCGTTCAGTTGAACGTAAGAAGTTTGGTTTGCGGAAGGCTCGCAAGCGACCAGCCTGGTCGAAGCGTTAAAAATATTAGCCCCTTCTGGGGCTTTTATTTTACACTTCGAAGCCGCAGCGATGTGAGGCGACTCCAAAGGAGCCGAACCAGCGAGGCGGGGTCGACAGCACTTAGTAGAATTGGAGCGTAGCGAACAATTATACTTAGTGACTGGTGACAAAACGCTAAAAATTGGCGCACTACTTTGTTGCGCTACGAAAAAAGACCCTCCCTGGATTATTCATCCCACTCGGGTTTTTTTCTTGTACGCCTCGTATTACATCCAATTTCTACCGCTTTGATAATTTCCTCGCACGCCTCGCTCTCCATTTCATTTTTAACGTTTCCTAACCTAAGCTTAAAGACCCAAAATCCTCCTGCGGGAGGATTTTCTGTTTTAGTTATTAGTACAGAAAATGACCCCTCACGTGGAGGGGTCATAGTAGTGTTGCTTGTTCGCCACAATTAGGGTCCCACGATCATCTGGCACAAAAGTGTTGCGAACATGCACCGGGATACCCTTGCGAGCTACTGGTGCAATAGCGTCCGGATGAAAGACTGTGGCTCCTGACAGAGCGAGCATCGCTGCTTCTCTGTATGTCAACAGTGGCAAGTGCATGGCCGTCGGTGACTTCCGTGGATCAGCAGTGTAAATGCCCGAGACGTCCGTCCAGTTCTCGTAGAGCTTCGCCGACACTGCCTCAGCGGCCAAAGCTCCCGAAATATCAGACCCACCTCGGGGGAACAACTCAATACCACCCGCATAGGCCGCCCCGTAGAAGCCCGGGATCACCATCTTGGCATCTTCTTGTAGAACCAGTCGTGACCAAAACGCTCCATTGTAGAGACAGTACCCATCGGAACTAAGGGTAAATAGCCGCCGCGCATCGACAAACTTCCAGTTTAGATACTTGGCGAGGATATAGGCATTCATATACTCGCCAAACGCCACCTGATTCTTTTGCGGTGCGGCTGCCACCCAGCGACACATACCGGACAGTGGCGTTGTATCCAGACCAAGGTCGGTCATGATTTCGGAGAAACGTTGCTCTACATGCCGGAGCTCGTTAGCATAGAGTAGATCAGTCACCTTGTCAGGATATTTCACGGTGCATCCTGGAGCCGATACGACCGCCACTCGCCGCGAGTCATCCTGCCTGAGGATATCGGCAACTGCGCGAATCGAGTTCGCATCAGCCATCGACGTCCCACCAAACTTTGCCACTGTTATCATTTTCATCCCTCGCTGTAAAAGAACAAACCACCAGCCTTCTTGGCTGGTGGTTTGTTCTTTGAGGACATGATTATGACAACAACGAACGAAGCACCAGGCAAGAAAGCCGGGTCTGCTTGGTGGTTGTCTTCATCAAATGCATATATAAGAATTACCATAGCTTGGAAAAATCTGCAAATCAGTTTGTTTTGACATCACACATTTTTCGATTTATAATGGGGGAGTATGGTGAACAAAAATGATCAAAAACCAGTTCAGGACGATAGTGAGATCACCTACGACGCTACTGATACTACAGACTCTGAACTCGTAGATGATGAAATCACAGCTGAACAAAAAATTAAAAAATTACGAAATAAATTAGAAGAATTAACCGACAAGAATCGAGAGTTACAAGAAGAAGTCCAGCGCACAAAAGCTGATTTCCTCAATGCTCGTCGTCGCTTAGAAGAAGACCAGCAAAACGATCGTAGACGGTCCATTATCAAAGCGGTTGAGACACTTTTGCCTCTAGCTGATAGCTTTTATCTCGCCATGTTAGATAAGGCTGCCTGGGAAAAAGGTGACGAGAAATGGCGCAAAGGAGTGGAAGGAATCAAAAACCAACTCGACGGCATACTGCGATCTTATGGTACTAAGTCCTTTAGTCCCGAAAATGAGCAGTTTGATCCGAATCGTCATGATGCCATGAGTATGGTAAGCGTTTCTGACCAAGCACTACACCACCGAGTTTTAAGCGTCATGCAGCTAGGTTATGAGATCGCTGACGGCGAGACTAGTATGATAGTGAGACCAGCCCGAGTGACTGTTGGCGAATACAACAAATAGTTCATCTATAAGTTATTTAATTTAGAATATTATGGCAAAAATTTTAGGCATTGACCTTGGTACTACCAACTCTGCAATGGCAATTATCGAAGCAGGTGAACCCAAAATTATCGAAAACAATGAAGGTGTCCGCACTACTCCATCTGTGGTTGCAATTTCAAAGACTGGCGAACGTCTCGTTGGGCAGATCGCGAAGCGTCAGGCTGTAACCAACCCAAAGAACACCATCTATGGTATCAAACGCTTCATGGGTCACACCTATGATGAAGAAGTTGTGCAAAAGGACAAAGCTATTGTTCCTTACGAAGTTAAGAAGGGTAATGACGGCGGAGCTGTAGTAGTTCTAGGCGACAAAGAATACCGTCCGGAAGAAGTCTCAGCCATGATCCTCTCAAAGCTCAAGGCCGATGCTGAAGCCAAAACCGGCGAAAAGATTACTGAAGCAGTCATCACTGTGCCAGCGTATTTCAACGATTCACAGCGTAAGGCTACTCAAGATGCCGGGAAGATTGCTGGACTCGACGTTAAGCGCATCATCAACGAACCTACGGCCGCGGCTTTAGCCTATGGCTTCAACAAAAAGAAAGACGAAAAAATTGTGGTCTATGACTTTGGTGGTGGAACCTTCGACGTCACTGTCCTTGAAGTGGGCGATGGGGTAGTCGAGGTACAATCTACCGACGGTGACGCTCATATGGGTGGTCGTGATATTGACTACCGACTCGTACAGTTCCTCATCGACGAATTCAAAAAGGCGGAAGGTATCGACCTCTCGAAGGACGCATTGGCTCTTGGTCTCCTTGATGACGCTGCAGAAAAGGCAAAGAAGGAACTTTCGACTACCGGCTCGACTGATATCAATATTCCATTTATCGCCAACAATAACGGCGCACCCGTCCACATGATGATGACAGTTACACGAGCCAAGCTCGAGGAGCTAGCGCACGAGTATATCGATCGCTCCATCGAAATCACCAAGCGTGCCATGGAAGCCTCAGGGCTCAAAAAAGAAGAGATCAATGAGATTATTCTCGTCGGTGGACAGACTCGTATGCCAGCGATTGTGGATGCCGTGCGCAACCTCTTTGGCAAAGAACCAAACAAGAGTGTTAACCCAGACGAAGTCGTTGCCCTGGGCGCGGCGATTCAGGCTGGTATCTTCCAGGGTGATGTGCAGGACATTACACTCGTTGACGTGATTCCACTTTCTTTAGCGATTGAAACCATGGGGGGAGTGGCTACCAAGCTCATCGAGAAAAATACTCATATTCCAACCAAAAAGTCACAAGTTTTCTCAACCGCAGCCGACAACCAGACCTCAACCGAAATCCACATTACTCAAGGTGAACGCTCAATGTCAGCTGATAACAAATCACTTGGACGCTTTGTCCTTGATGGTATTCCACCAGCGCCGCGCGGTGTGCCCCAAGTAGAAGTTACCTTTGATGTTGATAGCAATGGCGTGCTCAAAGTCACAGCCAAAGACAAAGCAACCGGCAAAGAACAATCAATCAAAATTGAAGCTTCCTCTGGCCTTACTGAAGCAGATATTGAACGTATGCAAAACGACGCCAAAGAGCATGCTAGCGAGGACGCCAAGAAAAAAGAACTGATTGATGCCCGTAACCTGGCAGAACAAATGAGCTACACGGCCGAAAAATCCATTAAGGATTACGGCGACAAAATCGACGCCAGCATCAAGACGGAAGTGGAAGAAAAAATCAAAAACCTTACTGAGGCTAAAGCTAAAGATGATCTTGATGTTATCAAATCTGCGACAGAGGCCCTTAGTACGGCCATGCAAAAGATTGGCGAAGCTATGAACAACGCTGCAACCGCGCAACCAAACACAGAACCCAACACTGATACAGAGACTAATGTTCGTGACGCTGATATCAAAGACGACACCAAATAGTAGTTAGAAAAGGTAATTGAAAAATGATAATTGATGTAAACAAGTTGAATAATCTACGCCATTACGCATAGTTATTCTTTGCCTTATGGTTATCCGTCATTTATCATTCTCAATTAATCACTTATCATTATCTTATGAAAGACTACTACGAAATCCTCGGCCTACAGAAAGGCGCTTCGCGTGACGAAGTAAAAAAGGCCTTTCGCAAACTAGCGGCCGAATACCATCCAGACAAAGCCACTGGTAACGAAAGCAAGTATAAGGAAATCACCGAAGCGTACGCTGTTTTAGGTGATGAAAAGAAAAAAACCGAATACGACACCTATGGGCACGCAGCTGGGGGTGGTGGCAGTGGTTTTGGTGGTTTTAATTGGGGTGATTTTCAGCAAGGTTTCGGCGGTCAAGGTGGTTCTTTTGAATTTGATCTCAATGATATCTTCGAGAACTTTGGGTTTGGTGGTGGTCGACCAAAGCAAGCCCGTGGTCGTGATGTCTCAATTGATATCAACCTCAACTTCAGTGAGGCAGTCTTTGGCACCACTCGCAATGTACTCCTCAATAAAAACAATACTTGCACCCACTGTGACGGCACTGGTGCCAAGAAGGGGAGTGCTATGTCGACTTGTGAGACCTGTAACGGTAACGGCAAGATTCGTGAGACTCGTCAGAGTATCATGGGAACTTTCCAAACCGTACGTGAATGTAATACTTGTAATGGCACAGGCAAGGTACCAAAAGAACGCTGTGGCTATTGCGCTGGAGCCGGTATCATGCGCGCTGAGGAAGAAGTCAGTATCAAAGTGCCAGCCGGCATCGAAAACGGCGAAGTGATCCGCATGACCGGGCGAGGCGAAGCTATGCCTAGAGCAATAGCTGGTGACTTATATATCAAAGTCCATGTCGAAAATCATGCCAGCATCAAACGTGACGGCTCGACTCTCTACACACGCCTACCAATCAAACTAACCGATGCTCTCTTGGGTGCCGAATACAAAATTGATACCCTCGACGGACCAATAACCCTCACTATTCCGGCCGGTATCACACACGGAGAACTCTTACGAATCAAGGGTAAAGGGGTACCAGTGGATGGGCGTACCCGTGGCGACTTTATGGTGAAGGTAGAAATTGCGTTCCCAAAGTCCGTCTCAAAATCAGCCCGCAAACTCATTGAAGAGTTGAAGAAAGAAGGCCTCTAACCAATCACCAAGCCCTGCTTTATAAGCGGGGCTTGTGTTAAAATTACTGTAGTGAAGAAGCTTCAAAACAATATTGCGTATATCGATAATACAAACCTGCACAAAGGAACTCTTGATGAGGGATTCGATCTTGATTATAAAAAGTTTCGGATATTGCTTAGTGAACGGTACAGTGTTAACACAGCCTATATTTTCATTGGCTACCTAGCCGGCAATGAGGAAAGATATCGCAGGTTGCAGGAAGCTGGGTACACACTAATTTTCAAACCTGTTGTAAAAGATGCTACTGGTAAATTAAAAGGTAACTGTGATGCGGAACTCGTGTTACAAGCAACGCGTGATGTATTTGAAACGAATTACGATAAAGCAGTCATTATAACGAGCGATGGTGACTTTGCCTGTTTAATACAATATTTATTAAGTAAAGAAAAGTTAGATTTTGTACTTAGTCCCAGAAGTCAGCATAAATGTTCGACACTTATCAAAAAGCAGGCACCAAAACTAGTATTCTTGCCTGAACTAAAAAACCACATTAAAAAATGAAATACCCCCCCAGCAGACGGAACTGCTAGAGGAGTATTTCGAGGTTATGATAAAAGTATACCATAGCAATGGTATTTTGCAAATAAACAGGGGATAGCTAAGCCACACACCCTAAAAGAGTTCTATAATAGAGCTATGAACGCCGGTGATCTATTACTCATGATTCAGGAATTCGCTTACCTGATTGGCGTCTTTGGCTTTTTTATTGTTTATAGTATTGTCGGGGGCAGACAACATGTCATCAATCTGATAATCGGATTGTACTTCGCCTTATTAATCTCTCTGGAATTTCCTTACTACGACCTCCTGCTTGGCAAGGGTGGTGACGACGCCGTAGGGAAGGTAGTTATCTTTGGTATTTTTACCCTCGTATCAACTATTTTGATGACACGACTCATGCCTAGAGAGTATCAAGAAAAAAAGTTTGAAAGTTTTGGTAAGAAGCTACTTTTAGCAATGGGAGGCACGATACTCATTATGGTATACAGCTTTCATGTTCTACCGGTTACTGAATTTGTCACACCCGGCAGCCCCATTCAATCCGTTTTCGCCCCTGCTGGGTACTTCTTCTGGTGGCTGCTGGCACCGGTGATATTTCTTTATTTTAATTAGTTATCCTAACTGTTTATAAATCAGCTTAATCTTCAAAATTAATGATATAAATTACTTCTATGAATACAGAACAATTTGGTGTGCATTTTATGATGGATGGTTATGGCGCCGATAAATCAACCTTATCGAATCCAACACTCTTAACTGATATGTTGAACAACATACCTACCAGCATGGGTATGCACACCCTCAATGAACCCGTCGTAGTGGAAGTGGGCCCAAAAAATCGCAAAGATCCCGGTGGCTATAGTGGCTTTGTAATGATCGCCGAGAGCCATATCAGTTTCCATACCTTTCCAAATCGAGGATTTGTCACCATCGATGTCTATACTTGCCAAAATGATCTAGACACAGACAAATTAACCACGCTATTTACCGATGTTTTTAAGATCGCAAACAGTGACATTTATGTGCAAAAGCGCGGCCTTAACTACCCAAGCCAGGATATTGTCTAGTAGTATTTTATAACGTAATTTGTGCCCGCTTAATAAGCGGTGCTTTACTGAATTTAAGTAGTTCATTTACTTATGTCAATTTATATGCTATAATAGTTGAGATGGTAAAATACTCCGAACAAACGCACAAAGATCTACACTTATACCTGGTGTTTGGTGTTTGTAATCTTGAACAGTTCACGGTTTTGAAATCTGGTAAATTACCAAATTTCAGCAACGATATTGACATTAGTTACGGTATACTTGCTGAGAGTCACTTCGTCTCAATAACATACAATAAGAAAACCCTTACTGAAATATGTGCTTGTACACAGGGAAATTTCGACGGAAGCTTACTCATTAGCGCCAGACCAACACAGGAAGGGCAAAATTTCAATGTCTACTTAGATCAACCTTTGTACAGCTTCAAATCGAGCATTCATAGCGGCATAATCGAATTACCTGATGAGTCATATAATACAATGCTGTACGTATTCCCTGATATAGATGGCGTTAAACGGAACGCTTTTACATCAGTGTCTATATCACAAGTTGATGACAAAATTCAGATTGATAGTATTCACACGTACCCAAATGAGAATATTTTCGTAAAAACTAACAGCCAGATAAAACTTTAAATATGAATAAGTGGGTATCTGAAAAGCTATATAGTAACTACAAACAGTGCTTTAAAAGTGAGCGTTTAATCCACAAAACAAAAAGTCAGTTCCAATCAATCGAGATACATGAAACCTCGTCTCATGGAAAGATTCTACTTCTAGACAATATCGTACAATTAACGGAGAAAGATGAATACATATACCATGAAATGTTAGTGCATTGCGCTCTTACATCACACCCAAACGCTAAAAATATCCTAATACTAGGAGGAGGTGACGGGGGAGCACTAAAACGAGTACTTGAGCATCCTATTGAATCAGTAACATTGGTTGAGATTGATGGTGAGGTTATAAATTGTTGCAAAAAGTATCTATCGAGCGTTTCAGCAAACTCTTTCGTTGATCCAAGAGCAAAAATTATTGTGGCAGACGCCGCTGATTTTGTGTCAAAAAGTCTAGACAAATATGACGTAATAATAACCGATCGCGGTGACGATACTGGACCGGGTCATCCATTATTTACACAAAATTTTTATAAAAACTGTCAAGCTCGATTGAAGAAAAATGGTATATTAATCACAATCACTGGTGTAGCTAATATGCAACCCGAAGTTGTACAAAATACATACAAAGCCTTCGTAAAAATCTTTAAAGTTGTAAAGGCCTATAATATCAACGTGCCGACTTATATAGGTGGACCCATTACGATCATGTGGGGTTCAAGCACCATAGACCCTCTAAAAATATCAAAACAAAAGATCGAACGCCGACTAAAGAAAATACATACCCGGTATACAAACTATGAAACAATCTCAGCAGCCTTTTTGCATGATGTGGAATTCAAGAAACTGTTAAAACCATAGCTATATAGGGTTATTTCCTAACGGCAACTGCTCTTCATAATAATTTCATACTTCAACAACTAAATACTTTACTTTTCTATATATTTGTGATATAGTAATAGAGGAATTGATTCCTTGTCACAATGCGAAAGGGGCCGAAATGCTCGCAACCTACTTCGGCCTTGCTGCCGGGCTGACCCAGCTTGTCGGGTACCTGACCTACTACTTTCTTGTCGTCCGCAAGGAGGGCAAGGAGGCCGAGCCGCTTACCTGGTTTATGTTCGCGTACGGGACAGCAGTGCTGCTCGTGCTCGAATTTGACACCATGGTGAGTGATGCGGCGAGCAACTGGACCTGGCTGCACGTCGGCGAAGTCCTCTTCCTCCCACTTATCTGCTCGAGTGGCGCCATCCTCGTGGCCTACACGATCTGGAGGACGCACTACAACGACACGAAGCGTCGGTGGCTCAAGGAGTGGATCGTCGACTGGAAGACGGTGAACGGCTTTGCCTTCGGCGTAGATCTGGTTCTGACCGTCCTCTACACTAGTCTGTGGGTCATCGCGACATTCTTTGTCGTGAAGGGCTGGTTGTACGAGGCTTTGGTGCTTGCCTTCTTGGCGGCATCAAACGCAACAACCTTCCCGAACTTCGTGCCAATCCTCCAGAAGGTATGGGAAAAGCCGGAGGAGGAAGACGCTCGACCCTGGTTCATCTGGGGACTGGCGTATATCTTCCTTCTGGTACCGACCTACAGCTACGCCGGCGATGGCGTAGCGTGGCCTGTCACCTGGTGGCCAGGCGATTGGAGCCTGAGCTTCTGGACTTTCCTGGCACTCATGTCCTATCCGGCTATCAACGCGGTGATGCACACCCTGATGGGCGTCATTGCGGCACGGCCGGTTCGCAAGGACGCGGGCGAGGTTATGAACGCTGCCGAATGAAAACACACCCGCCGCCACAGCATTGCCTGGGCGGCGGGTAAACACTTATGATAAAAATTACTATACAAAAAATTTTAACGTTTGCTTTCAATTATCCATTAAGGTTTTTTGTGATTTATTTTTTACTGTTTACTTTTCTTTATGGACTAGGAACACTATTAAACACATCCTTTTCAGAAACAGAGATTGTTTCTAATACATCTCCTTATATCTTGATTGGTGGAGTTATTGCAGGTCTCTTGCAATTACTAGGTTACATTTTGTATTTACGCGATCCAGACATCGACCCTAATCCAGTCACTTGGTTCATGTTTGCTTATGGAACAACAATTCTAACAGTCCTTGAATGGGACGCGTATGCAACAGTGCCTGAACTTATATTACCTACAGTTTGTGCAGTTTTAGCTGTAGTAGTTTCACTAAAATGCTGGTTGCGTGCCCGTAAGCTAAATCCTAGTCGCTGGTGGCCTGAAGATTGGTGGCCTGAGGATAAGTGGGAGCGCTGGTCATTTATGAGTGATATTGTCATCACAATTGGATATGTGTCTGTCTGGATTCTAGTAACTACCACACTACTTCCTGAGGCGCACATGCATGTAGCTGTTCTAGCGTTTCTCTTTCTTTCAAATCTATCCACCTTTCCATCTTTCTACCCATTACTTCGAGAGACATATCTACATCCCCACAAAGAGCACTGGGCGCCATGGACAGTTTGGACAATAGCTTATACTATACTTGGAGTTGTGACATATCAAGTTAACGGAAATCTTCTTCATCCGCTTATGTTTTATCCCATAAGTAATGCTGCTATGCACGGCATGGTCGCATATTTGTCTTTAAAGAAACATGTTTTATAAAAAATCTGAAAAATTCAGAGTATTACAAAGCCGCATTGACGGAGTAGGACTACATGTTAACAAAGAATATGGTAAGGGTGACTTTATTGCATATATTGATGGAAAAAAAGTTCTTATCAAAAAATTTACTCCTGCGCTATCAAAAATGGGGTGGAACTGGATTGGGACAAGTAAATACACATGGATTAATACTGACACATCACCATTTAGGTTCATTAATCATTCCTGTGATCCAAACGTAGCAATACGAGGAGAGCGGACAGTCTACGCTTTGAAACCAATCAAGGCGGGAGAGGAGATAGCCATGGACTACTCACTAACAGAATGTCAAGATGACTGGCAGATTGAAAAATGTCGCTGTGGTACAAATAAATGTCGAAAAATAATCAGATCGATTCAGTATCTAGATAAAAAAACATTTTTAGATAAAAGATCAGCTATCCCAAAACGTTTTCAAGATATCTTTATTAACAATTTAAAAAATAAACGGCGTATATAGCATATTTTCTTGTTACAATAAGACTCATGAAGACAGTAAGATATACTTTTCGGCTTTTTATAATTGGTGCGACTCTCTTATCATTTGTTGCCACGTACTACGTTCATATCATAAAAAAAGACTATATCATTTTCGCTCTCCCTAATGGACCTGATACTAGCGATTACTTCATAGAAGAATAATATGAATATTGCGGATCCAATAATTTGCCAATGGCAACCATCATACTATCTGTTCTTCTCAGAGAATATTTGGGGTAACTTCATTTATTATTCACACTTTTTTCCTTCTTTGTCTGGTCTCATAATTGCTTTAATAGTATTTTTCAACAATCCGAAAAATAAACCGGCACAGGCGTTACTATTCACGACGGTTGTATTTACCATTTGGAGTCTACTAGATCTTATCTTATGGGCATCTGATCGATCTGATGTTATTATGTTTGTATGGTCGATTTTAATTTACTTCGACATTTTCATCTATATAGGCAGCTTCTATTTTATATACACCTTCTTCAATAATCAATTTCCTGGTTTTAAATATGAACTACTGTTTGGAGCAATCCTGTTGCCACTAATTCTTTTTACACACACAAAATTAAACCTGCTCGGTTTTGACTACACAAATTGTTGGCGAGAAGCATTTGAAGGGCCACTCTGGAATCTTTACACTTATAACGCCGAGCTACTGATTGTAATTTTAATCATTGCAACATTCATTCGTGAAGTCATTAGACATGAAAGAAAGTTTCTCGAAACGTTGCTTGTTACAACAGGTATCGTATTGTTTCTTATTTCATTTTCAATAGGTAATTGGCTTGGTACCATAGGTAGCGATTGGGAAATTGGACAAATTGGGCTTTTCGGTATGCCGGTATTTGTGTTTATACTCGCATATACAATAGTTCGTTTTCAATTATTTAAACTCAAAGTCCTTAGCACAGAGGCCCTTATGGCTGGTATGCTTCTTCTTCTGGTCTCATTATTCTTCGTGAGAACAATTGAAAATTCACGTATTATCGCAGCTGTGACACTTTTTTTCTTCTTAATTTTGGGATCACTACTCATCCGAAGTGTCAGAAAAGAAGTTCGACAACGTGAACAAATCGAAAAACTAGCTGCTGGACTCGAAAAGGCCAACGCACGACTGCGCGAGCTGGACAAACAAAAGTCAGAGTTCGTTTCGATTGCTTCACATCAGCTCCGTAGTCCACTTGCCGCTATTCGTGGCTATGCATCAATGGTGCTTGAAGGTAGCTTTGGCAAGATCGAGGACAAGATGTCAGAGCCTCTTACTCGAATCGCTGAATCAGCCAAGCTTATGAACGATTCAGTCGAAGATTTTCTCAGTGTCTCTCGTATCGAGGGTGGGAATATGAAGTACGAAATGAGTGAATACAATCTCAAAGATCAGGTGGAGCGGATAGTCGACGATTTGCGTCCGGAGGGATTCAAGAAGGGTCTACTGTTACTCTTTAAAGAAAATGTGCAAAGTACTGGGATTGTAAGAGCTGATCAAGGGAAAGTACAACAAATCTTGCATAACTTGATAAATAACTCACTTAAATACACACAAAAGGGTACAGTCACTGTTTATATTCACGACGACATAACTACTAAAAGAGTTACCGTTGATATTATTGATACCGGTATCGGCATGAGTCAAAATACCATTGAGGCATTATTTGCCAAATTCACTCGTGCCAAAAACGCCAACTCCGTCAACATCAAAGGAACAGGTCTCGGACTCTTCGTAGCCCGCGAAATGGCTCGTGCTATGCAGGGTGATGTCACAGCCCATTCAGAAGGAGAAGGTAAGGGCTCTCGCTTCGAGTTCTTCCTACCGACAATTTTGTAGCCTCCATACAAACATCTGCGCCCGACCCAGAATTGGCGGCTCATAGAACGTAAATAAGCGCTATTTTTGACCAAAATTTACGGTTTATTTGACAAAATTCGTAAATCCGCTATAATAGGTGAGACGATTTATGGTAAAACTTCCTAAAAAGATACTTGATCTCATTGAGTTAAAGAAACGTTTTGATACTCTCAAAATTGGTAAAGAGTCACTTCTGGCCATCCTCGAGGAAGTTGAGTTGTCTGAGTCTGTCTACAACTCGAACGCGATTGAAAATTCAACCCTCACGCTCGATGACACCGAACGGATCTTACTAGATCTTGAGGTTTCAAAAGAGTACTCACTCCGTGAGGTATTCGAAGCAAAAAACCTCGCTCGAGTATATGAATATATAAAAAGCAAACCTGACCTCATACTCCGGAGTGAAACAATACTATTCTTACACAATCTCTTAATCGGTGGTATCGATGACAAGATCGCTGGTCGCTATCGTACTGCCGGCGAGTATGTTCGAATAGGGAAACATGTCGCTCCTGCACCAGAGAATATCATTCGCTTGATTGAAGTACTTATCAATGATTACAAACATAATCAGACTGATAATTTTTTGAATCGGATAGCGCACTTTCATTTACAATTCGAGACCATTCACCCATTTTGTGACGGTAACGGAAGAATTGGGAGAGTGCTCATGAACTTGCAACTGAGAGACTTTGGCTACCCACATATAATCATTCGTGATAAGACAAAGCAGTTATACTACAAGTCATTCAATCAGTTCAGAGAGAGTGGTTCTAAGAGTGCAATGAGTCAAGTAATTTATTTGGCACTTACAGAAGGCCTCTATAAAAGAATCGCCTACCTAGAGGGACGGGAAATTATCTCACTATCTCAGTACGCTAAATTAAATAAGTTGTCACTCGCAAGTCTCATAAACAAGGCCGGTCGACAAACCATTCCTGCCTTTCGTGAGAAAGGTATATGGAAGATCGGAGTTTAATTGATTAAAACCAGCCCGTTCTTCCTACCGACAATTTTGTAGCTTCCATACAAACATCTGCGCCAGACCCAAAATAGGTGGCTCATACAACGTAAATAAGCACTATTTTTGAACAAAATTTACGTTTTCGCCATGGACTCAAGTACTGCTATTGTATATATTGGATTTTGTGTTGCAGTTTGGATTTGTTTTAATCTTCATCAAAACTTTATTTCGGTATGTTATAGTCGGATTAGATATTTCTCATGTGGCAGTGCGGTATTGTTCTTGACAGTTAGGCAATAGGGCCAAATTTATTAAAATTTTAGCCAATTTTTCATGAAACGTCTCATCCCGTCGTCTTATTCGCACCCGAATCTCATAATTCATCGGGTTATTGCCGGCTGTATTGTTTTTGCCTTATTTCTGAGTCCACTTGAGATTCCACTGTCAGAACTGGTGGTAGCACCTGAAGAAACGCCACTCACCGCCATCGAATCATATAACGAACATGGTGCTCAGTCTGCGACTGTGGGACACGAACAAGAGACAATAACATATACTCGCGGAGGCGTTGTGCCTCAGGTTGAGGTTTTTGCAGAAGATCTTGCCAATGCCGTGATAGCTACTGATATACAGGTCGAAGCCACTACGAGCTTTATGCTGCCTGAGATGGCACTCATAACTGAGGAAACAACACAGACCACACCAAGGAGTCTGTCGGTCCGAGCTATGAACAATCATCGCGCCGCCACCGCAATAGCCGATGGCGACACCAGCAGTGAACTCACTTCTGTAACTCTCGACAAAGCGGGTAACATCATTGCTACTGCAGATATTCATGGCAATTTTGAAACAGCCGAATACGACGAGACGGGGCAACCAATCAAAATAACAAATAGTGATGGCACTACCGAGTATTATCGGTACGACGCTGACGGTCGACTCCTGGGCATCAGCCGCGATGTCACAGTCGCAACTGCTCCCGGCCTGAGAGGCTTCGCAGAAAGAATAATCGCACCACTCTGGGCCCTGGCCGATAACGACGAGGAAAATGTTGCTTTCGATTATGAAGTTGACAGTATGACCACAGCTGCAAACGAAACCGGGGCAGTGCAGTATGAATATGATGAGGACGGTCTAGTCACATTGGAAACTCGACTGGACGGTTCCCAAGTAGAGTATGAGTATGACGATCTTGGCAATGTCGTTTCAACTATCGAAGTACCAGCTGAAACTGATGGCGTATTCTCAGTAAGATCGTTTTTGCGACTTAGTTTTGCGAGTGATCCAATCTTACAGACTCAACGTGAGTTTTCTAGCTATGACGATAACAACCGTCTTAGTACTTACTCTATTGCAAACGTCACTGAGTCACCAACATCAGACTATGTCGCTCCAAACAACGACACTCCGATCATTGCTTCTACTACTGATATTTCCACAGAAGTAGAGGCGACCACCGCGGCAGATACTGCGTCTCCATCCACCACAACAGAAGTCATTCAGATACAGAATGATCCCGCCACAAGCCAGGACGAGCAGCCAACGACCATCAATCCCACAGTCGAAGCCGCCCCAGCCGCAGACAACACCGATATGACACCGATCGAAACGGTCGCCGAGACTATTATTTCACTTTTCCGAACGACCGGAGATACTATTGCTTTATGGTTCGATAGCACACTCCATCGTAGTTGGGCAGATGAGCCTGTCAGCACCAGCACTACAGAGACACTTGGTAATTCAATCGCTACCACCACTACTCTCTACAATATTAGCTTCACCTACGATGCTCAGGGCAATATAAAGAGCAGTTTCACTAATACCGGCATACAAACCACGTACACTTACGACAAACTCACTGATAGTCTGCTGTCTGCTGTAGTAGCAACAGCCGCTGGGCAATTGGGATCGGAACAATACCAAATTGATGCCCAAGCTCGTCTAAGTCATTACAACGGGGTCAATTATCAATATGATGAGGCTGGCCTCCTGGTCAGCGCAGGTCCAAATACGTACACATACGACGAGCAGGGTAACCGCATCATGAGTACTGGTGACGATATCGTTACCTACACCTACAATGGCAACCGCCTAGAGTCAGTCGTCTACAGTAACGGACATACCATTGGTTACACGTACGATGAGCGTGGTGCAGTGACACAGGTAACTGACAGTGCCGAAGGTATAACTGATCTCTCATACAATCTAGCTGGGGCCGTCTCGAGTATCAGCCGAGGTGACACACACATAACCTACGAATACGACGCCCTCAATCGACGCACCAGCCGGACAAGCAGTGCTGATGGGACGATCTACTATCATTACAATAGTAATCAACTTAAGCGCGTCACCGACAGCAACGATGTGACTTTACGTGAATACTTTTACACTCCGGTCGGAACACTGACAGCAGTAAAAATAGGAAACACGTTCTATCATGCGGTAACCAACTACAATCGTAGTGTGGTCGGATTGATCGACAACACATCAGGAATAAGCTACACAACGACTTATGATACTTGGGGTAGAGTAGTAGCGAGTACAATGCCTGACGGACTTGATATCGGCTATATTGGCACCTTTGCTGAGCCAGCATTCAACTTCAGTCTGCTCGGACCACGTGTCTATGATCCAGCTATCGGTCGGTTCCTCTCGAAAGATCCGCTTCCTGGTCTCCAAATTGACCGCTTAAGTCAAAATGAATACATCTACGCCAAAAACGATCCGGTCAATCAATTCGACCCTAGTGGTCACGCGAGTGAACTAGCAACCGGCAGCGCCTCACCAAAACGCTCGCTCGTAGACACAAATATCGCCATCACCGCTCTTGAGGCTGATCTCACAGATGCCAAAGCCGCCCGCGAAGCCAGCGACCCGCTAGACAATGAAGCTTATACCGAAGCTACCCTCAATATCGCAACAATTGAAAGTGCACTCATGGACCTTTACGCAATCCGCACCGATACCGAGGCAACCATCGCTGCCAATGAGGCAGAAGCGGCCGGCATATCACTGCAAACACCAGTCGTCGCAGAGACATTTGAAACCATCTGGGGGATTGCACCGCAGGCAAGTACTAGTACAAATACAGACATGTCAGGTATTGCTTCTACCAGTACATCAGCTGACATCATCTTTGCGACGACCACAGTCGATAGTAGCGCGAGCGTTTTGGAATCAACCACTACTGCAATAATAGACGTCGCTACAGGAGAAGTGGTGACACCGCTAGATACTCCATCCGAACCGGAAGTGATAATTGATATCGCACCGATAACCGAAACCACTCCCGA
>JACCDV010959484.1_pt1 | contig 46920 bp, 46 predicted proteins | sample 7446131 | NCBI WGS metagenome assembly JACCDV01 (sample SAMN15323448, study PRJNA562643) | freshwater metagenome | isolation source: river surface water | place: USA:Blue River Watershed | collected 2017-08-17
AGTATGCCTCGGACTACGTGAAGTCGGATGCTACGGGAGATCTTGTCGTAAACGCCGTCGCTATCAACTTCTTGCTCATATCGGATGGTTCGGCCACATTGCGTTACGCTACCTAGATGATTTGTGACGTTAGTGCAACATTCTACAAACGACTTAGAATATTATTATTTTGCGGTCTTAAATTCTTTTTTTTTTGAATTGAAATTGAATTTTTGTTGGTTTATATACCACGTAAGCTACCATGGCGATGTCTAAAGATACATGTATTAATAAATTAGCAGAATTTAACTATATTATGAAGGATGATAGCTTATTTAAGAATACTAATACGCGAATGTCAATAATTTGTATGACACATGGAATTGAATGGATTTCTACAGTTGGCCAGGCTTATAGAAAAGCTAAATATTGCTCGGAATGCCGGAAAAAAGACGGCAATTGGTTAGATTTTGTTAAAAAAAAGAAATATAAAATTTTAGAAGAAAACTCAGAGAATGCTACTTTTCAATGTGAATTAAACCACGAACCGTGGACTACTCAGAAAAATCATATTAAATTTACTGAATGTAAAGTATGCTCCGGTAGAAAAATACCTTTAGAAGATATCTTAACAAAATTAAAGACTAAAGAATATGAATTAATGAATAAGGAAGAGTTTAAAAACACTCGAACTATTGGTAAATTTAAATGTATTAATAATCATATTTGGGAATGTCAAATACATAATGTATATGATAATAAATCCGGATGCCCCGAATGTTCCACCAATAGCGGAGAAAAAATGTGTAAATTTATATTAGAAACTTTATATTCTAAAAGATTTTGTAGAACGCGAAATGTAGTAGAAGGAAATTTAGAATTAGATATGTATAATGAAGAGCTAACACTGGCCTGTGAATACAATGGGATTCAACATTATATTGAAGATACTAACTATTTTCATAAACATGGCGGATTTGAAGAGCAATTAGATAGAGATAATCGTAAGAAAAAATATTGTGAAGATAAGAATATTAATCTAATAATTGTAAAATATGACTTAAACACATTTAAAAGAATTAAAGATTATATTATCTTTAGACTTGATGAATTTATTAACTTGGGTTTTAAAGATTTAATGTATGATAATGATATTAATTGGGAAGAAAAAGAAAAAGAATATATTACAAAGGACAGCGAGACTAAAGATAATATAGTTTCTATGAATACGTCAGATGAAGACACGCAAACATGTAAAGATTTAGCTAATAGTAAAAATGGAGTATTTAAAGGAATTCTAAGAGACCCTACAACCGGAAGAACTCATGGTGAATTTACATGTAAAAATAATCATACATTTAGTAAATCATTAGCAGACGTTAGAAGAAATAGATGGTGTGTTGATTGTGCGGTTAACGCGCCTAATACACATGAAGGGATTGTAGAGAAATTAAATAATGTGGGTATTATTTTACTGTCCAGATATATAAATAACAGCTCTAAGCTATCTATTAAATGCGATACTTGCGAGCTTGAATATGAAGCAACCTGGGATAATCTGAAGAAACGTGAAGTTGAAACTTATAAATGCTGTCGTCGTTGTAACTCTTCTAATAAAAAAATTGAAGAAATTAATGATAAACTAAGTAAAATTGGGTTTAAATTTAACGATAAAGTATATGTAGACGCTAAAACTAAAAATAGATACGTTTGCGATAATGGGCACGAAACTATTGCTAACTGGAATGCAATCAAAATAAGAGAGAATAGCTGTAAATATTGTAAAAGAATGGCAGAAGATGAATAAACTATTTTAGTCTAAAGACTATATAAATATTTTTTTTGATATATAACTATGAAGTCTAAAGAAGTAATAGGGCTCTTGTTGAGTGGTTTTGTTGTATTATAAAATATAGTCTTAAAAATTGAAAATAAATAATATAAATAATAATGAAAGAGCACTTAAAATTAGTTGAAATTGTATATCAATCTATATATCAAAATAAATGGATTCTTGTAGATAACAAAGTTTTAAACTGGGTCGGATATAAAAATACTATTGATAAATATAATAAAAGAAATTATTTAGAATTAGTTTCTTCTAAATTTGTCAAAGAAAAGGATTATAAAATTTTATCATTAAGCGAATTTAACGATTACGGTAAAACTACTTTAAATATTATGTTTGAATTAGACCCGCCTTCAAATAATCGCCATACGTATATAATTATGAATCCTCGTATTTTTAAAGAAAGTATCATGTTATTAAAGACGGATGGGTCTACTTATATACAAAAATTTATAAGCAATAGAGAACTTGTTAAATATAAGAATTGTTCTTTTATAGGATGTTATAATGTTTCATCTTCATTCTTAAACGAAAATGGACTTATTTATTGTTCTGCACATACAAAACAAACAAATATGAATATTAATTCAATTAGTTGCGCATTGTGCTATAGAGAGCCGTCTTATAACTACAGAAATGAGTTAAAAGCTACTCATTGTAATGAGCATAAAAAGGAAGGAATGATTAATATAAAAGCAAAATATTGCGAACTCTGTAAATATAATCAAGTTGAATATGGAAAAAAACTATGTTGTAAGTGTTTTTATTTTGAAAATCCAAATGAAGTAAAAGCAATTAATTACAAAGTTAAAGAAAATATAATAACCAGATTTATAAAAGAAAAATATAGTAATTGCGTATTAGATTCCGTTATTAAAGGCGGTTGCTCTAAAAGAAGACCGGACTGTTTAATAGACTTTATATCATACTGTATTATTATAGAAATTGACGAAGATAGGCATTCTCGTTATGACACTTTATGTGAAAATAAAAGATTAATGGAAATCTATATGGATTTGGGTTTAAGACCTATTGTTTTTATAAGATTTAACCCAGATTCTTATATTGATGAATTAGGGAATTTATGTAAGTCTATATTCATAAAGGAAGACAATACAGTAAAAGTTAGATGCCATAAAGAGTTAAATCGCAGAATCCATGTATTGATAACGACTATAGAAAATGAAATAAGTAAAATGAATAAATGTATTGAATTTAAGGCTATAGAAATAATAAAGTTATTCTACTAATAAAATTGAAAATTTTTATTTTTTGTATCAATATGAACCGCCCTGAGTATGTACACGCAATTACTAATGATTTATTATATGATATGAACTTATTTGAGATTAAATGTTCTACGTCTGAAATAATTGAGTTAAAAAAAGACTATTACATTGTATTTAGCATGGAAGCAATCGATGGAGAACTTGTAATCTTAGATATCTATACGCGTTTAAAAAAATTTATTGTTCGTTTCTATGAAGTTGAAATGATTAATTTATCTTACGATAAAATAATAGAATGTTTATCTATCTTTAAACAACAAGAATATGAAAAAAATACAATTATTAGTAAAATTGTTAAAGACTCTGTAAAGACAGTTGAAGACAGAAAATTAGAAATTAGATACAAGGACAGCGACAAGCCGATTACAAACAGCAGACATTTAACTGCCGAAATTATTAATGATAGATTTAAGGATGTTAAACTTTGTTTAGCTGAAGAATATACAGGACGGCCTGAGGAGAAGCAGGTGTGGAACTGCTTGAATATTTTAAATCATACATTTGAATGCTCTTATAAGCACGCTAAGAGAGAGTATTTAGATAATAGAAAAGGATGTCCGTATTGTAGTAAGCAACAGATTTTAGATAAAATTAAGTGGCATTCGTATAAAGATAAATCATATGAACTTGAAGAAGAATATGACTCGTGGGAAGATTTGAAAGAAAAGAATACTAATTTATCTAAAGACGAAATCAAAATTATTAAAAACATAGTTAGAGAAGAGAGATGGCTAACACCAGTCGCAGGGAGAGTGTATTCAATTATCTCTCCGAATGACGAAGGCAAATTAGATTTAAATAAACCATTATCCAATTACGAAAAATTTATTATCCAAATCTTAGGAATCAATTTCAATATGATGAAGCAGAGAATTTTCAAGACTAAGTTTAACTTTGTTATCGCTATAGACGAAAAAAATGGGAAAGCGTATGTTTGCGATTCTATGACTAAACTAAGTAATGCAATTACTTATGTAGATAGCAACCAGAGATTAAATAGAAAAACTATTAGTAAATACGTTGATGCTGGAAAAGATTACGCGGGCTACATATTCCGCACATGTGATATGAATTTGATTGAAGAGTATAAAGAAAAATATGAAGTTCAAACGATATAACGCAGTAATAGCCTAATTAGTAGTCTAAAGACTTATAAATATTTTTTGATAGATGAATAAGCTATCGCATTACTGTGCTATTTGTATTCCAATCAAGTAAAAAATTGAAAATATATAGTATCTATATACAAGCTAAAGACTAACAATCATGTTCAAGCAAGCAATTCGTAAGTTTTCTACCGAATATAAGCCTATTTACACTACTAAAGAATATATGAATTTATATATTAATAATTCTAAAGAGAAGTTCGATATCTTAAATAGCAAAGTAGAAAGTCAAATTAATATGCATAATAAAATTATATTTGGGTCTGTGGGTATGCTACTTGGAGCGATCGGGTGGTCTATCAAGAAAACAGACGACAAAATTGAACATCTTGAAAATGAAATGAAAGAGAATAATAAAGAAGTAAATAAAAAATTTGAACATCTCGAAAATGAAATTAAAAAGAATAATGATGAAATTAAACAGATTATAATCAAGGCTCTTACTAAGAATAAAGATAAATAAATAATCATATCAGTATGTTATTTTTTGTATTCCAATTGTATAAAAATTGAAAATTTATAGTATCTATATACAAGTTAGCGCGATGGAGAGTCTTAAAAGCTGTAATTTTGAAGAAATTGATTTAAAAAATGTAAATAGAGATTGTAAGCACAGTATTTTCTTATATACTATAGATTTGAATTGTAAATATACACGCTGTCTATTTATAGATGTCCAACTTGTGGATATGAATATTATACAAACGCCAAATGGTGTCAAAATATTGTTTAAATTTACAGAGAGCTATAAAAAAAGACAACTAAACTTAAAATATAAAAAGTTCCATGAATCATATAATCTATTCATCTACCGTCCAAAGCAAAATATTCTTGAAATTAATTATAGCGTATATTTCTTACATGGAGTAGAAACCAGTAGAGAGATTTTTCAAACTACAGCTATAGACATTTCAAACTTCCCAGAAGTCCATAGATTTTTACACTTTCTATATACAAAACATAAAAACAATTTCAAACAGCCAGTCGCAAGATATTAATCAAACGCTATCGCCAATTTCTTATTTTTTGGTTTTGTATAAAGAAAAAATAAAAACGCCTTCGTCTGTTTCTTATTTTACATATTGCTTGTTTTTAATTCTTCTATAGCACTTTTCAAGTATTTGTTGGAGATATCTAAATATTTGTCTAACATATCAAGGCATTCATGTAAGTCTAAGTCAGTTTTTTCAAATACAGTAGTCAGTTCTTTATGCAAGCTTTGAATATTTTCAATATGTTTCATATTTATTTTTTTAATATCGCGAATTGGTAGAGACAATTCATCAAAAAATGGCCCAAACTTTTCTAATTTTTTTTTTAACACTCTCTGTAGTCTTTTTAATATTTATTATCTTTAAAACTATCGGTTTAATTTTCAACGCGATTTCATACAATGAAATTATTCCAGACAAGAATACGCAAGTGCCAAGTAGTATGATATAGTAATAGTTAATATAGATTGTATTATCTATAAACTCATAAATGTTTGAATAGCTCTTATGAAACTTCATCATTGATAACATATAACATAAAAAAAATCAACTTTTTCTTGTCATTAAACGAATTCTAAGATAATATTAGCGTTTTCCTCGACAAAATAGCAAGCGTCATCCATGTTTTTAAATAGATTATCAATCTTACGAACTACCAATAAAGCACGGTTAGCGTTTCTACAATTGTTTAGATATGTATATATCGGCTCTCTAACTGCCATATAGCTTCTTTTGACTTTATTAATCATATTAAAATTAGATACGTTTCTGTCGGATAGTTTCTTAACATATTGGACTATCTCATATTCCAGCTCCGGAGATAAACTCACATCTATGTATTCTTGAAGAATAAGTAATTCTTTAGTAATAGCGATTAAATCTTTTGTTATAATATGAATTTTCATATTAAATATTCTTATCAGTGATAATATCAGTCTAAAGATAATATACTCAAGGGTTTTTAATATATCATCTGAAATTATATATAAAAATACTAATATGAGATAGTAGTAGTTAATATATATAGTGTTCTCTACAAACTCCCAAACGCTCGAATAGCTCGTATTGAATTTCATTGTTAATAAGTATATAGATATAAATAATTTCAATTTCAACAATGAACGCCCTTCTATTAAAATCGTCTTTAGTAGTTTTTTGTATTCATTATGTCGTATTAATTGATATACCAATGATTTATTATATTGGTCTTTGGACGAGCTTATTGAATCATGGATTTACGTATGAGAATTTAAAGAGATTAGATAGAATTTGTATGATAATTTGCTTTATATATAATTTGATTCTTATGATTACTTTCTGGCTGTCATTTGAATTTTGCCTAATGGCGCTGGCTACGATGCTATATTTTCTTAATACAAAAAAAAGACACGCGACTGCTCATATAGTAATTACTATCTGTAATATCAGTCTTACATTAAAAATTTCATCATCTCCGATATCTCCGCGTGATGCTATCATAATATTCCTTAATTAGAGTCTATAGACTACATAGTTTTAAATAAACATTGATGTTTGTCGTCTTTTCCGTCTGACTACATTATTATAATTTTCTTTTAGTTTGAGAGCTTGTATTTCCAGCTTTTCGTAATATTCTGGATACTTTTTTTTGATTTCCAGTGAGGGCCTGTAATTTTCATCTAACTGAAATAAATCTTTTTTAGTGCTTTGTCTTAAAAATTCTAAAAGAATTTGGTCTGAGTGTAGAGTCTTTAGATGTTTATACAATACGTCTTTAACATACTTGTTTCCAAGTCTATTAACATGCGCTAAGACTGGATTATGATCGCCTTCTAAGAAAGTGTCAATTAGCACGTTGCTTAATTTCCAGCTTGGAAGTTTAAAATTGCCTTCCGCATGACTACATCTCCATCTATACTCTGGGTGAGTCAGCGGAGTCCAGTCTTCATATTCCACAACTTCTTCCCCATTTTCATTAGTTTTTTTAACTTTTTTGGTGACTTCGCAGTAATGATTATGTTCATGTATATATTCATTGTGTGCTTTTTGAACGAGCTCATCAAATTTTCCAATAAAATCCATAATATCTGTGTCGCTTTCAAGCATATCTTCAAGGATTACTTTTTGCAAAGCCGTTGTTAAATTTTTCTTTATTAAGTCTTCAATGGTGATTACGAAGGACTCGGCATTTTTTACACCATTTAGGATTATGTTCATGTTTTCTATGTTTGTTTGGACATTATTATCCCCATTAATGGTATTGATATTAGAATTTTGGTTTAAAGTTTGATTAGTCATTTGGTTAGTTGTTTGGTTATTATTAGTTTGATACACAGCACACGATTTTTCATGTCTTTCTCTATTAAATTTATTTGAAAGGGTTTTATAACAAGCCCTGCAGTAATTATCTTTATCTATGTTGCTTTTGTGTTTTTTTGTATTTAAATGTCTTTTGAAATCATATTCGCATTTACATTTAATGTTGCATACTTTACATTCGTGCATTTTTACAAAATCTTTTATAATATATATATTTGTAATATTTAATATAAAATACGAAATTTATTAAGTCATTTCACGACGAAGCGCCACGTATTACGCAAGAAATGGAGTTTATTGTAAAAAAATGAATTAGACGGAAATGAATTTTTCATCTCGTACATAGATCTCGGTCGTAGTGGGATAAGTAAATGACAATTTTATATTAATAACATTTTACTACACGGTTTATGATGCTTATGAGTACTTACGTACGTCATGACATACCCGGGTGTGTATTTTTGCCAGAGAGAACATGTGTTGCCCAGTTCTACGCCCAGTCGTCATAAAAAAATTAATTATATTATCTATAGACTAATTATTCATCGCAGTCGTTAAAGTATTCATTCAGTTCTCTATTGAGACTACTAAGACGCGCATTCAATATTTTTAGGTATTTCTTCTTCTTCTCTATATTTTTTGTCTTACTTCTTTCAATCTTCTCGATACTGTTTTTGACATTTATTATAGTTTCTTTCGTTATAGTAAGCCATTTGAATATGAAGTCTTTTACAATATTGTATTCCGACCGGATAGTATTATATCTATTCAACAATTTATCCATCTTTTTCATATCTAATTTTTCATCTTCTAACTTTTTTTTAATTATCTCTTGAGATTTGTGTAATAAGAATAATTCAAGCTTATATTCTTTAATGGAGATAACCATGTCGTTTTAATAGTCTAAAGACTAATTAATTTTCAATTTTTCATTCATTGTATATATTTAAAAGCGTCGCCGGCTTTGAACTGTTCAACCGCGTAGTAGCCGTCCTTTTTCTGACCTTCTTCCGTAATTAAGCCATAGTTGTTCTCTCCATTAGCCTGTCCCTTCCAGCTCTCGTTAGAATACGAAAATAAGCAGAATCCTAAAAATTTGGTATGTTTTTTCATTGATTCAACTCCGCCGTGTAAGAAGTTCCATAAAGACGTCCACTGTTCTGAGTCTTTATTATTTCCAAATTCTGATATAATTAAATAAGAATTTTTAAGAACCGGGTCTCTGTAAAAGTCATTAATTACATTTTGTATAACATCTCCGTGTGTATGAGCTAAGTTTCCGTAGAAGTAAGTATTTAGAGATACAATGTATTTACTCATTAGAGAGCTGTTATTAATTTTGGTCAAAATATTTTTACAAAGGTTAAAGCCTTCGTCAAAAACTGACGAGTGCATTAAATATTTAGAATTGTCCAAGCCATGTATCAACTCTAAAGCCCATACAATATTCCACACATTTCCAAAATATTCATTCCCAACCAGATAAATTTTTACACACTTATAATTTTTAGTAGAATTGACTAATTTACTAATAGCTTCTTCATTTCTATTTTCCAGTAAGTCGTTAGATATACCAATTTCCACGGTCATCCCGAGTTCGTCCATGTATGATAAGAAATCATGGTGGTTATCTTCCGCTCTTAAATAATAAGTTCTTATATGATTGAACCCAAGATTTTTAACATTAGATAACGATTTTACACCACCATGTCTATAAATATTTTTATATTTTTCTACGAGCCAGTCGTCACAGTATTTATTATCTCTGGCGGAACAGGAATACGCGACCCCATACAAGCCTTTCAACGGATGATACATCGGAACTATTTTGTCTATATTCTTACAATTAAAAAAAAATATATTGAATAATGACATGTATAAATTAATTTGATAATAGCACATTTAAGCCAATTTCACATCTTTTCGCAAACTGTAATGCAGTTTCGTTTTCTCTCTTTTCTATCTTCTCGCCAACTATCAATTCTATATTCGTCGGCACTGGAATTACCAAAAGACCGCAGAATATGAATGTAAATATAGCTTTTATATAGAAAAGAATTTTAAATGCCAAGTCGGATTTTACATTTTCCATAATATTTGAATAAGTCGTTTGAATATTTAGTTTATCTGCTAAATACGCGATTGGTGAAAAAACCATAAACTCGCAATTTCTACCGTGTATAGGCACCACTGGAATGTTGTTTTCTACGGCTAATTTCGCAAATCCTGTCTTATATTTTCTTGATTTTGAATACCAATAAGTCTTATAGAAATTATCTTTTCCAAACGTCATTTCTTCCATGCCACCTGGTATGATAAATAGATATTCTCCACCGTTTATAAGTCTTTCTGCTGTCTTTCTATTTCCAACGACAACTCCGAGTAATACATAATATGGGGCCATTATATAAATAAGATAATGACCGAGACCCCTGACTGGTTTTTTGCTAAATTTATTAATAGTAAATAGACCAATTAATAGCTCCCAATTATGCAAGCTATGTCTGCTTATATATATACACGATGAGTCGCCATTATGTATATTTTCTTTATTCTTAATTCTAATTTTGTAAAAAGAAGTAATAATTTGGTATATATAATTTATAAATAATTTATATACTATTGATTCTTTTAATTTCTCGCCTGGAATTATCATATTTATTTATAGTTTTCGTCGTTAATTCAATTCATAATATTTATTCGACAATTGAATATGACGAACTGTATTATATGTTTCGACAAACAAGCTTTATTTAACTATAAAGATGAGAATATAGCTACTCATTGTAAAAGTTGCAAACTTATAAATATGGTGGATATTACCCGCGAAAGATGTATTATTTGTAATATTAGACAACCATCTTTTAATTATACAGGTTTGGAACCTAAATATTGCTTGGAGTGTAAAACAAAAAGAATGACTGACGTCAAACATGTCAGATGTTCTCTGTGTAAGAAACGCCAACCATGTTTCAATTATAAGAACATGACTCCTAGATATTGTAGAAAATGTAAATTAGAAGATATGATTGACGTCAAACACCCTAGATGTTTTATTTGTGATATAAAGCGCCCAACTTTTAATTATGCCGGTTTGAAGCCAAAATATTGCTCGGATTGTAAAATGACCAATATGATTGATGTAAAAAATAAAAAGTGTTCAAATTGTTTGACTGTTAGACAAAATCAAAGATACAAACCATACTGTGCGTCATGTGGAAAAATTTATATAAGTCTATAGAAAAAATAGTTAATGTGTGTATAATTATAGCAATGATTGGAATTGACGAAACCATAGTAAATAATTTAATAACAAAAGACGATGGCACTTACGTGATTCACATTGACCACGCGACGCTATTAAATCTTTCGACAAATCAAATCCAGCATTTTAGCTTAGAGACGACTGGTGTCACAATTGATAGAGTCTATAGAAGTTATAGAGATTATGTATTTTTTATACAAAACAACCTCATTCAATTCTCCGGCTGTTGTTATTCTATGTCTAATTTCAGAATTAATAGTAATCGCGTTAGGTTGGAGAAAAACGGTTTTATATATCCAGCTATTATAGTTAATAATCGTTTAATTGATGTTTTAGACGACGCTGACATTAATTGGGAGACAATTCCTGCAGTAGAACAATCAGTTAATCCATCTCGCCAGTATTCTTTGAGAGAAATTTCACGAGATAGTCAGAATGTGCATAATAGCGCTATATTAAGTAAATTTAAAGCTGTTTATAATATTATGGTTGCTAAAATAGCAAATCGCCGTTTATTGTCTTTAGACTCATCAATTGAATTAATATTATCAACCGCGAGAGGTAGGCCGGCGTCTTTTCAAAATATTTTAGACAACGTTTTGAAATATGTAGACAGGCAAAATGGATATATATATAATTTAGACTCCAACGAAACATACATCCTGCGCGTTATTACTTCTTATATTTCAAACTGCTTAGAAGAAGCGGAACAAAAAAATTGTTTAATTCTTCTCTCTGACAATCTGGTAGACTGTGTAGAAGACGATATAATAGTTTGTCTGACCGGTCGTGTGTCTCGTATGATAAATTCTGTGTATCATTTGCTGGAACACGATTTATCTAATTTTGATAAATTTAAGTCCGTCGCTGACGCAAGAGAATATATGCTAAAATCTGCTATGGAGTTATTTAATTCTAATAAGTCTATAGAAAATATAAAAGAGTCCATAATTAGAGAGTTTGGTCATCTGAGCCATTTTGAATTGCTTACTGAGATAGACAGCTGGAGTCTTGAAAATTTGTATTAAATGGTATTTAAAATTGAAAAATTATCCATTCTATATAAAAGAGAATGAATTATAATCGTATGATGGACAATGATTTACTTATTAAAAGAATTGAACTTATATCATATTATTTTGGCCTCATTGGAAATATTGCGTTATTTTCATTAGGGATAACTATGTTAGCCGGTGAAGGTCCGATAATGGACGAAGGCGTTAATAAAACGACGGTTGGTGTATTATTGGTTGTATTTTCTATGACTTGTATTACAACATTCCTACTGTATATATCTACTTTAGTTGTTCTTTCTACTCTGTCCTATTCCTATATATATGTTGTAAATTATTTTACAATGGTATTCCGAAAGAGAGTGCATAATGTATCGCTGGAACCAATTAGGTCTGACTATATTAGCATTGTGTAGCATCTAATAAAATTGATTTTTTTTTGAGTATATAGAAAACAAACATGAAGTGCGATATCTGCCTCAGCAAGCGCGCCTATTATAACCTTATTGGTCTAAAGGCTAAAAGATGTGGAGATTGTAAAGAAATTGATATGATTAATGTGGTATCTAAGAGATGTTCTTGCGTTGAAAGCAAGCTTCCTAGTTTTAACTATAAAGGACTTAAGCCTAAGTATTGTATTAATTGTAAGTTAGATGGCATGGTTAATACGAGTAATAAGAAATGTGAGGTCTGTAAAATTAAACGAGCGAGTTTCTCTGAATATGGAAAAGATACTTGTTCTTTATGTAAAGATTGTTCTAAAAAAAAGAATAAAGAAGTTTATAATATCATTGTAAAAAAATGTAATCATATTGAATGTAAAAAGCCGGCAAGATATAACTATAGAAATACAAGTAGTAGAAAAGCTATTTACTGTAAAGAACACGCGCTTGCTGGAATGATAGATATTCGGTCTTTAGTAGATATGTGTATTCTATGCGAATCTGTAAAAGCAACATTTTCTAAAGATGACGGAAAGGCTACGCACTGTCGAACATGTGTAGATTCTTTAGACGATAGGGATTTATACGAAGACGTTAAAAACAAAAAATGTAGTAATTGTTTTACTATTAGAGAAAACCCATTATATAAGCCATACTGCGGGACTTGTTATCGTATTAGTCTAAAGACTATGTAAATGAAATGAAATAAAAAAAAATTGAATTTTAATTTTTTTAGTATATATCAGATAAAGATGCGGGCCCGTTCAATCATTGAGTTCAATTATGATATTAACGATAACACTATGACTATTAAAACTAAATTTATTAATTATAAATTTAAAGAAATGAATGTAGTTCTTATGTGTGAGGATATTAACGGTTTCTCCAACTTTACTGGGAACGCCGAAGTCTATTTTAATGTTAATTTCAAATCTAAGATTCTAATCATTAAAAACATCGGGATGACTATGGATATATTAAACATGGATACTAAAACTTTCAATTTCTTTTCTACCATTTAAATTAAATAAAAGATTTATTTTTTTATATAATAAAAGATGATTATCTATGTGCTAAAATTAGAAGATAATAAATATTATGTTGGGCGATGTTCTTCTCAGAATAATTTCAATTATAGATTACGACAACATATTAACGGCAGTGGCTCTTATTTTACTCGAAAATTCAAACCCGTTGAAAACCCCGTAGTTGAAAAATTGTATTTGCCAGATAACAATGAAATGAAATTATTGGAAGATATGAAGACGAAAGAATATATGATTAGATTTGGCGTTGACAACGTCAGGGGTGGCTCTTATTGTAAAATTAATCTGGATAAAGAAGAAAAAAGAATGTTATGTAGAGAGCTGTATGGTGCATCAGGGGCTTGCTTTCGTTGCGGGCAGATGGGCCATTGGGTTAAACATTGTAAAAAAAAAGAAGAAAAAAATAGTGAGTTTGGAGAAGATTTGAAAGAAGTATTCCAAGTTGCGTCATTTACTCTTAAAAAAATTAAAAGTTGGTTTAGAAGTTAGATATCATAAAATAAATCTTTCTTTTCTACCTCGTTGTCTTGTTGTTCTTTTTTTTCCGTTTCTTCTTCTTTAATATCAGCCGTCTCTTTTTTTTCATCCGTTGAAGTATTTTTCAAAGTGGTGCTGTCATCTGCCAACCCGAAATATAGAGTTCTTGTATATTTTTTATCAATTAAATGCCATATGGTCATACTTTTTACGAGTGGTCTAAGCAGGGCTCTCATTATTGCGTTTAATATATAGATAAATTATATTAAAATTGAATTTTTATAACTTATAAAAAGATGGAGCTTGTAGATAAGCTAAACAACTTAACTATTATTTCTATAGACTATGATTTAAAAAAAATGATATCAAGATTGGAGAATATGAATGATTGCGACAGACGAATCTATAACAAATTTATAAAAAAAAAGATTATTAAAATGATGATTGATAGCTGTCCGGCTCGTCGTAAAATATTGAAGAAGATGTTTATTAAATTATCTAAACGATCGCGCTTATAAAATCATCCATTGAAAGTGAGAAATCCGCCAACGTCCCAATTTTTACATAGCTATTAACATTAGTTGAATACATGTTATATATTTTTTTGAATTCAAATTTATTCATAAATATCGTTTCCATGTAGTAAGACGTTTTATTTTTTTCTGACACGAGTAATACAAATTCATTTGATTTATTTGAATATAACTCTGACACTTCAAAGAAGTTTTTAAATTCTGAGTTCTTGCCGTATGAAACAAATGAAGCTATATCTGAGCTATTAATTGGTATATACTTTTCTATATCAAAGTCATAAAAGAACTCAATTCTATTTTCTAAAATTACGCTATTTGTATAACATTTAGCAGACTCCGGCCCGATTGTTATCCGCCCCCATTTTGTATTTTTGTATATATTTTGGATATGATAGTCAATAAGCTCAAAAGCAAACATAGTTGTCTATATACAAATTAACAGTTTGAATGAAATTAAAAAAAATATTTATAGTCTATAGACAATATATTTAAGTGTCTACTCAAACGCTTCTTTATACTCTGAGAATTTATCATCACAAACTGCTTGTAATTCATTTAATAAATCTTCTAAGTTGTAATCTTCTGATAGCTTCATCGAACATCCACTAATTTTAATTTTTTCTACTTTTTTCTTTAGAGCTACTTTATTTTTTAATGACTTATCATTAGAGATAGCTTGCTTTTCATTTTTGTATTTTTCTTTCATAGTTTCTTTAAACATCTTAAACAATTGAATTGGATTCGCATTGTAATCTCTCTTGATAATATTATAATCTTTGTAATCGCGTTTAAGAATTCGCTCATTTCTACCGCAAATACCACGCACGAATTTCAAATCTTTACAATTACGCTTATTTTGAAGTAAGATAAATTCATGATTATCTTTATCATTCTTAGGGCTTGGGACTGAACGGATACTAAAATTGACAATTTATCTAAAAAAATTGATATTCAGAGTAAGCAAATTAACGAATTATTGAATTACGCTAAAGAAACTAAAGAAACTCTGGATGAAACTAATGATAAATTAGATGAAACTAATGATAAATTAGAAGAAGTTAAAGAAATTTTTGAAGAAACAGCAAACCTTTTGATTTAATAAATTATCTTTACAAAGCTTTTCATATTTATTATAACTATTAACTACTTTTTCTAAAAGCAAGTAATAATTAGCATATTTTTTAGAATTTTTAGCACGAATTAGACATAATTTGAATGATTCTGGAGTTAAAGTATACAGTTTAGCGTTGCTACCGCCGTGTTTATAATCTTGTTGGGCGACTTTACCCAGCAAGTAGTCTTCCCCTTCAATTAAATCAAATTTTTCTAAAGCTCGCTTAATATCTTTACTTGTATCGATATTATTAAGGACGTTATATTCTTTTAGTTTTTCCTGTTCTACTACAAATTCTTCTTCATGGTCGCACAGATATAGAAAATAATCCATAAATGAAATATCTACTTTACTGATACATTTTTCATGATAAATCTTGAAATATTCTTTTAATGTAAGATTATAGTTATTAACGCTTAATTCGGCGTTGAGGCTGGCGATTAAGGATTTCATTGTCATTTTCGTATAGATACTTATGCTTATTATACTGTGTTATCTTAAAATCAATTTTAAATGAATATGAGAGTATATTGGGTATATTTGTCTATAGACTGCTAAAAATTGAAAAAAATATGAGTTAATATACGAATCGCGTGTTAATATAAGATGTATCTCATGTTATTTTCTTATTTCTATAAAGTCTCTACAGTTAAAGGCGATACTGACTGGGATTCTTTATATTCATTAAACTGCGCTTTGGTTATTACGAGTTCAAGCAATATTAATAAATATATTAAGGATTCCTATAAGAAAAATCCCGTTATTGGTAAGAAACACGCATTTCCTCTTTGTTTATATAAGTTTAAAAATAAAGAAGAGATTAGTGAGTTTGCCGAATTCTTTAAGAGTCTTTCTACTGCTATTCTTAATTTGCCGTTAGATAATAAAAGATTTACCCGATGTGGCGAATTTAACCGATACGCTATCAAAGTGAGGAGACTAATTAAAGTTAGCAGTGTCTTAAACGAAGAAATCGGGATTCAAATTGAAATGAACCGTTTGACTATTTATATTAATAGTTTATTGACCTCTTATTTAGATAAGAAATTAGATGATAAAGATTTATTTAAGTCTGTAAGAGCTTGCGATAAATATGTGCTTAATTATATCAAGCCCGATCGCGAAAACCCTGGTTTGTATCTCTTAAAAGATGATTAGGTTAGAACGCTTAAGTATGTGTTATATATATAAAAAAAATTGATTTTTTTTTACTTTTTATAGAAATATGGCTTCCAGTATCCCGCTTCCCGTTGTTGATAATATTATTCTTTTCATGAGGCCTAGTGAATACAAAAACATTAATTCCAGATACAACCAAATCGCGATCGAGTGGGCTACTAAAATTATTAGAAAGCATGTTGGAAACTGGTGTCGCCTTTATTCCGAGAAGATGAATAACACTTTATTTGAAACTCCAAAAATTTATTATAAGATGTTTTATCCTATGAAATACCGCTCTGGATTTATCGATGAAGTTTTTGATTTGCTTGTGGAAGACATGGAAAGATATATTTATGTATCTAAAGTCTTAAACAATAGTTCCGGACTGGTGTCTGACTTTAATAAAATAATTGATGTCCTAACTCCCGAAGAATTATTTCATATTGGTTGGTAAATAGATGTATGTTTTATTTTTTTATATAAAATAGTATAGCAATGAAATTTGCTATCATAGTAAATCCTCTATTAATATTGATAATTATTTATCTTTTCTATATTCTTTACAATAAAAAAAACTGCGATGTTCCAGTTGTAGATTTGAACCCGCTTAAGACAATTTTACCTAAATTAAAAAAAAAGTCATCATATGTAATCCCAAGCGATTTATACGAATTAGTAGAGTTGGCCGTGGCTGAATTAAGTAAATCCAAAGAGCTTCGTTTAGAGAACCCTTCTTCTTCTTTAGTCTTATGTAAAAAAATAATAGAGAGCCCTTCCGATAGTGAGCTTCTTTTTGAAAGTCTAAAGACAATATTGTTAAATTCTACTTTGACGAGTCGCTATCTGTTGGAGATTCGTATTTATTTAGTCGGTGAGTGATTATTTATTCAGGCACTACCGGAGCCTCCGCCTTTGTAAAAATACGGGACGTGCCTACATTTCCTGTCTTAGCGTTAACTGTTGTGACTTTAATTTCCAGCGCGTCTTCTGGAACTCCATCCGAGTCTACCATGGCCCCATGTTCGCTAACTTCCATCTCTCGCTCCACCGTAAGTGATTCGTCTTCATTCTCTACAATCTTTGTGATGGTGGTATCATATACTCCATCTAAATTCTGTTGCTTATAAATTTGAAAGTTGGGGTCGTCCTTTCCATACGTTTTAACATTTTTTGTTTTTACTTTCTTTACTCGCTTCTTCAATAGTTCTTTTCCCACCTTAGCGTCTTCTTCTTGCTGTTTAAGAATATTTTCTAAGATTACTGTATTCTTATTATAGAAATCCATACGCTGTCTGTTTTCTTTAAACGAGCCAAGTAGATTCCATTTATTGTTTGTAAGTGTGTAAATATTCGTAACGACCTTTGTTTTATTTTTTTCTACATAATCTTTTGCCTGTTCTAAGCTATCAAAAGATTCAAATACGTTGATTGCTACTTCAATATCTGGTTTTTCAGCATATAGAAACATTACTGCCTTTCTTAGCATTTCATAGTTGACGTCATAATACATTTGAAATCTATTGTAAGTATCATTCGGCACTTGGTTCCAGACGTCGTCCTCGCCGGGAGTAATATTTTTTCTTTCAACATCACTATTAACCATTTTTTGATTAAACGCGTTAGTTGCGTGTAGTTCTGGGTCGTATTTAAATAATTTATTTAGAAACCGGTTAATGACTTCTTTTTCTTCGCTTGCTTGTAGGTTGCAGTTTTGTTCCTCCGTCATTGCCTTTTCCTCTAAGTCAATATATTCTTCATCCTTAAACATATCATTAACAATCTGTTCTGCATGTTCTCTCGCTTTTGCCATACATTCAACGGTTTCTTCTTCCGTTTCATCTTCTTTCGTATTTTTAAGAATATATTCATTGTATGCTTGTTCTTTAATGTTATTAACAAGCGCGGTATTGTTTTTATCAGGGTGCGAGCGTGTCTTTTTGAATTGCCCTTCATCCACTGTAAACTTACCCTTGAGTTCAGACGTATCTACTTTATGTTCTTTAGACATTTGATAAGTAAATCCTACAAGTGCCGTAGTTAATAATTTTGTCATATATTTTTCTCTAAGATTAGTAAATGAAATACAGGTATATTTTTCGTCTCCGTAAATAGTAGAACCATAAGGGTTTAGCTTTCGTTCAATATCTTCGAGTTGTTGTTCTGTCAGATTATTGACAAAATCAGGATTTGTTTCAAGTTCCTTTACCAAGTTTTCAATATCTTCCATAACTATTTTTTGTTTATTATGATATATATAATTTAAATTTAATATTTAATATGATTATAATCTTGAATCACCAATGACAACCTTGGAAAATATAAACGACACCGTAGAGTTAAAGATTTCTGTCTGTGACAAAATCTGTAATCATTTTTCTACCTTCTGTGAAAATATCAAGAATGGCATTGACGAAAAGATGCAAAACGATTATTTAAATAATTTATCTATATTCAGCCTAAAGAAAACTAAGGTTTATTCTGTTATTGACGAGTATTTTATAATTTCCGCTATGTTTCTTCAGGATTACAGTTTGGCAGTATTTAAAGACGAGAATGCTAAGATGAACAAGCAAAGGCTTGATATGATTAATTTAGAAAACATTTATAATAGCAAAGTATTTAATATTGACATTGAGGGAATAATTAGCACTTCCGATATTTTAGAATTAAGAGATATTTATTATAAATGTCATTATACTTATCAAAAATACAAGGTGATCCCTAGCAGTGTTATAAAGAATAGAACTAAGAAGATTTATGAAAATTATTTAATATTTATGTCAAAATGTAATATTGTAGACGAAATAGATAAATTTGTAGATTTCATTCATAATTTTGTAAAAGTGTATTCTACCGATAAGTATTTATCGTTTAATACCTGTAAAGGCATCAAAGAACTGTTAATGATGATTTCTAAGTATAAGAATATTTATGTTCCTTTATCAAAGAATGTTGAAGAGGTGTATGACGTGTGTGATTGCGGGACTAAAATGTCTATTCAGCCAAATACCAGTGAGTTATTATGTGTTAGATGTGGTTATATCGTGACATTAATTGGCAGCGTGACTGAGGAAAGCCAGCTATTTGCCCAGGAAGGAAACCGAGTAGCTCATGGTTCTTACGACCCTACAAGACACTGTAAATTTTGGATCGAGAGAATTCAAGCAAAGGAAAGCACTGTAATTCCTGAGCAATATTTGGAGAAAATAAAGAGAAGTATAAAGAAAGATAAGATTGAAAATTTAAAGAGTATATCCGTGAAGCAGTTTAGGTCTTATTTGAAGCAAAATAATTTATCTAAACTTAACGACCATATTCCTTTAATTAAAAAGATTATTACCGGGTATATCCCACCTCAATTAAACCACAGCGAGCAACAGCTATTGTTTATATATTTTGACAAAGCCACAAAGACTTATGAAAGTATAAAACCGCCTAACAAAAAAAATAGCCTCTACTATCCATTTTTGATATATAAGATATTGGATTTAATCATAAAAGACGATACTAAAAAATCTGGCCTCCTTAGTTGTATTCACTTACAAAGCTATGAGACTCTAATAGATAATGATAAGATATGGAAGCGAATATGTGAGAAGAATGATTGCTTTGCGTATAGACCTACTGATAAAAGTTCTGTTTAAACGAATTCATTCATTTTCATATCCTCATCGTCTTTTTTTAAAAAGCTACAGCATACTATGCAAAACAATATTTTATAGAATAAATATGACGCTATTGTCATTATAATAATTGCCGATAGAAATATAGCAGTCTCGCTTTCCATTTTTAAACTATTAGATTGTATTTTATAGTAATCATTTCATCTGCTTTTAAAATATTTTTTTCCATTTTTTCAAGAACATCCATGACAACCTCTTTTGCCGACTCAAAATTGCGCATGGTGTTGTATCTATCCATGATATCTTTCCTGGCCTTAAACACTAATCTATTTATTGAAGCATAGAATGTTATATAAAATTCATCGCTGAAGTCTTTTGTTTTAGGTGTTTTTTTCCAAATAGCTTCGTATATAGAAGAAAATAAAATGTTTATAATGTTATCTGTATTTTCTACTTTATTTTCATTTCTTTTATACAATTTTAATTTTTCTAACACTAACGCCCTTATATTGCTAATTTTCACAGGTGTAAATATATTCATATCACCTCGGTCCCTGCCATTAGCTATTTCTTCTATAGACTGATTTATTTTGCCTATAGAATAATTATTTATGGTTCTTATGGTTTCCATTCCTTTATTGAACATTAAAGGGTTTATAAGTTCTAAACAGTCTATTAATTTAATATTGTCATAGACTCCAGATTTAGTAAATGTATATTCTTCATTAATTTTAACAATTATTACATTCATATTTGTCAGAAAATCATATGACTGTTCTATAATATCTACGTATCCAACAATTTCGCATTTTTTTATAGATAGTGGGGATATGTAAAAAACACCATCGGACTTGTCTCCCGGAAATATAGTATTTGTTCTTTCTACATATTTTTTAGTAATTCCAGAAATTTTCCGGTTATCCTCATCAATCTCATTTTTATCTAATATATTATTTAGAGTATATATAAAATCTTTTTCCTTTGTCTTTAGAAATATAATTATTGAGTCTTCTGGTTTTCTGTGTTTTAATAATTGTATTGAATCTGTTTTATATAAGTCATCAATTGTATCAAATTCTAAGTTCGCCCCTATTGCTTTATTTAGTAAATTATTTATAGCCATACATTCTTTCCATTTAGCCTCTTTGTCTTTATATAATTCCTTATCCTCGTCGTTTATATTTATGTTTGTATATTTTATATTTGCACATCTTTGAAATATTTTTTCAAATCTCATAAATTTCGGATATATTATTTTCTTAACGTCCGAAACTTTATAATCTACGACTTTTTCGTATTTTCTAATTTCTATAGGTCTTTGCTTAGCTAATATTAATTTTAGGTTTAGACTTAATATTTTTTTTAGATTTTCATCTAAACACTCTTTTATCACAGTGGCTGGTAAAAATGATTGCATTGGTATAAATTTTTCACAGGCTTTATTAAACAATGTAATAATCTCATTATTATTCTTAGTGTTTAAGATATTATTGGCGTGGGTTGTTTCTACCTTAATAAGTTCTGTTTCTATTTTTTCTAACTCTTCATTTATATTATTTTTTGTAATGTCTATAGAATTTATAAGTTGCATTTTCATACGTTCGCTTACTTGCGATTTGTAGTCTCCTTGCTTTGTTCCTTCTATACTTTTTTTTAAGAAATGTAAATGGGATATATATTTCGTAAATTCATATAACTCATCATCTACTTTTTTTAAGTCTTTTTCATAGAAATTTAAAATATCCGCACTTGGTCCATTTACAGCTACTGATATAGAATTAAATATTTTGACAATTTCATTTATTTTTTCTATAGACTGCAATAACATAGCTAAATAGTATATTAATTAAAGCATTATCTTATTATAATTATAAATTAAATATGGAGAAGTATTCGTCAGACGATATGTTTATTCCTGTAATGCCAAGAATTCTTGACCCTTCTTTGAAACTAAATGGAAAGTCATTGGTCAAGTCTATGGAAATTACAGAAGGGCGCTTTAAAGAAAGTAAGGAAGATGTCTGTAATCTTCCTACTAATTCTCATATTATTGATATGCCAAAAGACAATGAAAAAAAAGGACTTGTGATTGCGTCTAAGTATAAATACTACGCACTTATTTTTGTATCTGTCCTTGTGTTTATAATTTTGATTTACTTTATCTATAAATACTTTAGTAAAAAAAAAGAAACCAAGCCTGAAGATGTAAATACCAAACCCTCTGAAGAATTAAAGATGCCTACAGAAGATAAAATTAAGGCGGAGGCCGATGCTAAAAAATATATCTCTGAATACATTGATATCACATCTGATACTGATAGTGAAGATGATGTTATTAAACAAGAGAACGTTCCTTTAGTTAATAATTTAGAAGCTATTAAAGAAGAAAGACCCCCATCTCCCATTGTGAATGTCTCTATAGAGAATTTTGATAATTTAAATATTGTAAAGCAAGAGCCGATGAGTAATGGTTGGGAGAACGCCAGCGTTAGTAGTAAAGGAACTGTAATTGAATATATTGAAGATGATGTTTTATTTGAAAATGCGGATAGCGAAAGAGAAGAAGTGGATGATGAAGAAGAAAAAACTACTGATGATAACGATGATACAGATTCTCTCCAATATTTTAATAAGTATAAGTAATTTGTCTTTAGACTCAAACTGTTTTTTTTTGCCTATAGATAATTATAATCTCTTACTAATTAAACTATTTATTAGATATTTTAGAAGATAAATGATTTATTAATTAGAAACAAGGATATAAGTATATTATAATAATAAGAAAGAATGAGCACTGTTCAAAAGAAAGTTCTTAAGAAGAAGGTAGTCCAGCCCATTGTGTCTGAGACTGCCACTCCTGTAGATAACACCCCTGTAGATAACACTCCTGTAGATAACTCTAAATTTGTAATTCCCAGTTCCCGTATTCATAACTATGTAAGCGGAGTTAAGCTTAATAAGGATATTGATGAGAAGATTCAATCCGTTAAGAGTAATGGATTTGCCTCTGTCAAGGATAGTCTAAGTGAGTCTGACCTTACTGAAATCACTGCTAAGGTTTCTCTCAGTGAAGACTCTAACAACACTATCAATTCTATGCTGGTTCGCATCAAGGCCGGCGAGGATTTGTCTAATGTAGTTTCGGTTGACGACCAGAAGAAGATTGGAGATATCGTTAAGTCCATCGAGGCTAACAACGCTAAGGGAGGTGTTCAGGAAGATATTAATCTTGCCAACATCACTGTGGATTATCTTTCTAAGAAGCTTGTAAATGAAGACCGTGCCTGTGTAGATGTTCTTAGCAAGCAACGTGCTAAGTTCAGCAAGGAGTCTTTTAATGTCCTTAGTGCTTTTGGCGATATGGTCGTTGAAGAGATTACCACGTTTGCCCTTTCTCGACTTGCTGAAGTTGGAAACAGCACTATTGAGCCAAAGTATCTATTTGCTTCCAATGCTCAAGATGGAAATCTCTATGACTTCTACAGCAGTCTTCCTTCTTTCGTCAAGGTAAAGAACGCTGTTCTTGAAGAGGAGGCCAGTAAGGAGCTTGCTAAACAGCTAAAGAAGGAGCAGGCTAAGCAGTTAAAGAAGGCTATGAAGAATGGCGAGGTTGTTGAGCAGACCGAGGAGCTTGCGGTCCAGCCTGAGGAGACTGTTGTTGTTGAGGATGATGTTGAGGATAAGAAGATTAACTTTAAGTTCTACGTGAAGTCTATCGTTTATAATCTAAAGAAGTCTGACGAGAAGTATGCTAACACTAAGGTAAGCGACCGATACCAGACATTCTGTAGTGATATTGTTCTTGATATTCTTGATAACGTAGTTGACCTCAGCCAAATTATTCTCAATGTTATGAGCACTAAGACTATTTCTGCGAATCTGTTTAAGACGTGTATTTACACCCAGCTTTATAAGCTTCGTAATTTTGAGGATGTTAAGAATGAGCTTGAGGCTCGTCTTGCTTAAACACATATCTAAATAAAAGTCAATAAAAATTGATTTTTTTTGATTGTATATAGACAATGAGCTGTCCTGGCAATGGTTCTTGCTTTGATGCTTTTGTTTGTGATTGTGGCTGTTTTGATGACTGCGATTGTGAGTTGGATAACTGTCTATGCAATGTAGAACACGATATTAATTGTCTATATACTATTAACCCAGAACATAAAGATTGCGATATATTTTGTAAATTTAAGCCTATTTTAGAATGCGGATGCGTTTTGATTAACTGTAGCAATGATTTTATATGTAATAATAAAATGCCGAAGTATATAATTGATAGAAATGAAGGTCTTTGCGATTGTTGTTATTTAAATTTAGGAGCCATTAAAAAAGGACCTGTCATTGAATGTTTTATATGTTTTGAGACTAAAGAAAATATAATTCTCTCTTGTGGTCATTATTCCTGCTTTGAATGTTTTGAAAAATGGTCTATTGAAAATGAAGAGCGTCCATGTCCGATATGCAGAAGCAACAACTAAGCATTGATTTCTTTTTTTAAATTTTTACAACACTAATATAATAATGAATGTATTAAAATTTGCGATTGATAATGCCAAGTCTAAAAATAATAGTATATCTTGCGAGATCGGTGATAGAAAAATAATGTCTTATTTGGCAAGAATTAAAGACGTCAATGTGTCATTTTTAAGCATGTGTGATTTTAAGTTGTCTAAAGATACAATAGTTAGTGGTTTGTCTAAAACCGCGAAGTTGTTGGTTATTAATTATACAAATACTATAACCGGATTGGAGAACGACATCCCCAGTATTATTTCTTTATGCGAAACTAAAAAAATTAATTTATATATAAACGGAAACGTAATCAGCGATAATGTCATTAAGATAAGCAGACTTATAAAATCTCAAAAAAAAATATATATATACTTCTGCTTTGAGGATAGCGTTATCTCAAACAATCCATCGGTTAAAAACCCGAAGCCATTAGCTATAATATCTGACGACAATAAATATAAAAAGTTATTTTTAACAAAGGTTGAAGAATATATGCAAATTGTTGAAATGGGAGACGCGAAAGCTAAATATTTAGAATCTTTTGTAAATACCGTTTGTGTGTATTTTAAAGAAACTCTCAAGCCGGGATATAATAATCTCCTGCCTATATCATTCTTAAGCTCTAAGAATAAAATATCCAGTTATAAGATATCTAATGAATTTATATACAATAGTGATTTAAGCAAACCCGCATATGATTCTTTCAGTAGTTCTTTAGATAAATACATAAAAAATGGTTTTTTTGTATTAGATTTTAGTAAAATAAAATCGGCAAAATCAGTATCCGACGCGGTTTCTTTTTTATTGTTATCTATATGCAAGCAAAGCCCTGAGATTAAAGGAGAGATACTATACTATAAAAAAAAAATTAAACCGGTTAGTCATAGCAAAAATGTTAGGTTCAGCGCTCGTATGTATGTGAATACTAAACTACCTAAGCCAGTTAATAGCATAACCTCTACCGGTAGAGTAAAAAGTATATTAAAAAAAAAGCGTTAAATTATTTTTTGATTATAAATTGATTATAAATTTGAATCCGGATTTCTGATAATTCTTTTTCGATCTCTATACTTTTTTTTAAAAACTGGTTCATTTGATGATTTAGGTAATTTCTGTTTTCTGTTTTTACTGTGGTGATTAGTTGTTTGAATAATTTATCGCGCTCTGACTGCAAATGCAATATATCTTCTAATAATTTTAGTTCTTCTATGAATACTTATTTGATACTTATGGTGTTAAACTCTAATTTGATTTTTTGATATAGTATATCTATAAGAATATATTGTTTAGAAAAATAAATAATTAAATGCCAGTAGTTGTTATATCGGCAACGCCAATAATATTTATTTTATGTTCCTTATACGAAAAAAGCCTAAAGATAGAGAGGGACTATCTAAGCGGTGATGGTATTTTTTTCTATAAATATAAAAATAATTTTTGCAATAATTATAATAACTTTAATTTCATTCATGATATAAGCATATCTATAATTTCTAACGACAATAATGAAAGCTCTGGGAGCGTAATCGTAAGTAAATGTGGCGAAGTTGCGTATGTTGGAAGACTGACATTCAAAGGTGGGTCTATATATCCGGTGGATACCTTTAAACAGGTTTTCAAATATAAGTGGAAAGACAATATAGGGCTAAATCATTCCATATATGTATATTCTAACGGTTCTGTAATCCATAGCACCAAACTCTTTAAATTTATATACAAATTAAGCAAAAATGGCGAAATAAGCAGAAAACGTATTTAAAATTGAAATTTTATTAGTATATAACTATATTGACAATATGGAGCATACCGGTACCAAATACGAGTCTAAGACATTTAGAGAACATGTTAGACTTCGTAGTAATATGTATATTGGAAGTAAAAAAGCTACCGAGAACAGCCTATGGGTATATAATGATATTAATGGCAAGCTTGAAAGACAACAATTGAAATATCCGATTGCTCTATATAACATTTGCGATGAAATTATTTTAAACGCCATTGACCATTGTATTAGAACTAACAAATTAAAAGGAAAAGGTAAGTGCGATACTATTAAATTGTCTTTAGACAAATTAACTGGTAGTGTTGTGTGTTATAATAATGGCGAGGGTATTATTGCCGAAAAAAATGATAAAGGCCAGTATATCGTAGAGATGATTTTTACTAAAGAAATGAGTGGTTCGAATTTTTCTAACGACGATGAAGAAAAAATTGGAGCTAATGGAATTGGTAGCAAAGCTACTAATATCATGTCTTCTATATTTGAAGTAAAAACATACGACGCTAAAAACAAAATGTCATATCGCCAACGATTTCTTGATGGTAATTTAATTATAGAACCTCCGGTCATTACAAAGACAAAAAAAGTAGAGGTTCCTTTTACTGAGATTTCATTTATTCCTGATTTTGAATTCTTTGAATATAAAATTGGAAGTAAAGAATGGGAATCGCTGATGGGCACTTTATATATTCTTCTTAAGACAAGAATGATTTATGTATCTTCTTACTTAGGGAATAAATATAAAATTATGTTCAATGAAGAAGAAATTTCTGTAAAGTCTTTAGAACAGTTAAGTGCTTTGGCTGTGAATTCTGATAGTCTCGTTAAGTGTAATATGTCAAACGAAGAAGGTAATTCTTTTGAAGTATTTATCGCTATTGAGCAATTTGGAGACAGTAATTCTACCGGGATTGAACATATTTCGTTTATTAACGGATTATATTTATCTGACGGCGGAACTCACATTAAATTTATAGTAAAACACGTCTTAGATGCTTTAAAGCCAAAGATTGAAAAGAAATTAAAGGATAAAGTAAAAATTACAAGCAAGCTAATTAGTAATTTTATGTTCATATTCTTTAAAGGAAACATGAATCAATTAGAATATAAAAATCAATCTAAGAATGAACTGAATATTTCTGAGACAAGATTTAAAGGTTATACCTTTGATAATAAACAGAGCCTAAAGAAATTATGGGATTTGTTGGAAGAAAAAATAGATACTATCTATTTAAACAAGATTACAAAAGAAACTACTACCAAAAAAACAAATAATCTATCCGGCATCAAAAAGTATAGCTCCGCTGATTATGCCGGTAGTAGTAAAAGCAAACAGTGCACTCTTTTTATTCCTGAAGGAGATAGCGCTGAGTCATGCATTAGAAATGGTCTTTCTGGAAATAAAGAATTAGGCTTCAAATACTATGGCTTATTTAACATTCAGGGAGTCCCTTTAAATGTTAGAAAAGAGATTGACATTAAAACAGTCAAAGGAAAACAAATTATAGACAAGAAGAATAAACTTATGGAAAATGAAAGAATTAACTCACTCATCAAGGTGCTAAATCTAAACTGGCACTTTACATATGAGACAGAAGAAGAAATGAATACTCTTAGATACGGCAAGGTTATTATTGCTACTGATTATGATTTAGACGGAATCGGAAACATCTGCGGGCTTATTCTTAACTTCTTTGACGTATTCTATCCAGAGTTAATAAAAAAGAAATACATTAGTATTCTTAATACTCCTCTAATCAGAGCCTACCCGACAATGAAGAAACATAACGGGAATAAGCTTTACATTGAAGAGTTTTACACGCCTAATGAGTTTAATAAATGGTGCGAGAATAATGATATTGCTAAATATAAAATTAATTATATTAAGGGCCTTGCGACCCACTCAAACGCAGAGATTAAGAATATGTTTAAAGACATGTATAAAATTGTCAGTAAGTTCAAATATGAAGAAGATAGTGGTAAACTATTTGAAATATATTTTGGCAACGACTCGGACAAAAGAAAACAAATATTATCTACAAATATGGAAATTGAAGGAGATGTCGGCGGGAATGGCGAAGTGTCCTGCTCTCTCCATTTAAATCTACATACGCGAGAATACCAGTTAGATAATATTCAAAGAAAAATGCCTCATGTAATTGACGGCTTAAACCCAGCAAGACGTAAAATCCTGTGCGGGTCTATTCTTAAATTTAAACAATCTAACACTAAATTAAAAGTGTTCCAGCTGGGAGGATATATCGCTGAAAAGATGATGTATCACCATGGCTCCGATAGTTTAAACAACACTATTATAAATATGGCTCAAAATTTTATGGGCTCGAGAAATATCCCGTATTTACTACCCTTAGGACAGTTTGGTTCTCATTATAAGGGAGGTAAAGATGCCGGTTCTCCTCGTTATATTGACACTAAATTGAATAAAGAAGTAGTAGACCTGCTTTTCCCTTCTAAAGACTTAGAATTGTTAGAATGGAATGAAGTAGATGGCGAAATAGCGGAACCTAAATATTTCATCCCTATCCTTCCCACTGTTTTAATGGAAGACTTAGTTCTTCCTTCTACCGGGTGGAAAATTGAAGTATGGGCGAGAGATATTCAACAAATATACAAAAATGTTATGTATATGATTAATGAAGATGATTTCAATCTTCCGATTAAACAAATGAACTATTTTAAAAATAAGTTCAAAGGACGTGAGGTAGAGACTGATAGCGGTAAAAGTATGCTTGTAGGAAACTATACTATTAAAGGTAAAGATACTATTATTATTAAGAGTCTGCCTCCAAGAGTTTGGATTGAGCCGTATATTGAATTCTTAAAAGAGAATAAAACATTTACGGTTTCAAGAGTAAGAAATTATTCTTCTATAGACGAGGTAAATATTGAAATTGATTTCCCCACTGGAGAGCTTGATAGACTAAAGAATAAGTATGTCGCTAAGGACGGCCTTGATTATTTAGAACATTATCTAAATTTATCAGTAAAACTTAGCCACTGTATCAATCTATATTCTCCTACTAATACTGTTATCGAATATTCAAACTATGAAGACGTAATGATTCGCTGGTTTGGTGTAAGAAAAGAGTGCTATATGAAAAGAATCGATAGAGAAAAAATTATTCTAAAATATAAAATCATCATGTGTAATAACTATATTAGATTTATTGATGTCCACGATACATTTAATCTATCCAAGAAAGGAGAAAAAGAAGCAGATGGTATCTTAGAAGATAATGGGTTTGATAAATTAAACAAAACCATTATTGAAAACGCTGGCAGACTTCCTAACGAAGAGTTAGAAGACGCGATTACAGAAGAAAGTAAAGGAGCTAATTACAACTATTTATTAAATTTGTCTTACAGGCAGATGAATAAAGACTGTAGACTTAAAATTAAAAAAAGAAAAGCGGTGTTAGAGCAAGAGCTTGCTGTATTATCCGAAGAAAATTCATACAAAAAAATATGGATATCTGAGATTGAAAGTTTGATTCCGGTTCTTGATAATGGATTTAAGAATGGGTTCTATAAAGAAGATGAGAGCTTATTTAAATAGTTCTTTTGCTTAGCTTGTTAATGTATTTAGAAAATTCATCCTGAGTTGGTTTGTTTTTTTTGCCGTCATTGTTATTCATGTCAATAACAATTTTAACTTCTCCAGATGGCACATAAACTTCGTCATAGATAACCTGGGAATAATCATTACATCTAACAACTACTGAATTTCCTAATAATACTTTCTTTCTAATAGACTCTACAATAGATTTGATTCCAGATATTTCCGATATGCTATTTAACAATGAAGATTTGATTGAGCCTAAAGAACTATTACTCAAAATGTCAACGACGCTTTGTTTTATATTCTTTATTCTTTCTTCTAATGCGAGTCTGCTTTCTTTACATAGTCTTAAATTCAAGTTTGCTTTATATAACTCATTCATATTAGATATTGAATTCGCAATTGTATTCTTAACGTCATCGGCGTCGACACCTGCATCATCTCCTTTTTCTTTAAGAAGGACATTTAAAGTGTCTAACTGGGAGGATAAATCCGCTTTGCTTACTTTTAGAGTTGCTATTTCCTCATCTTTCAGCTCACTATTTGTTTCTATAATCTTTAAGGATTGTTTCAATAACATTATTTCATTGCTGTTATCAGCGAGCTGATTTCTTAAATTATTTATTTCATCTTCATACCCATTACATTGTAGAACTTTCTCAACCAAAGCTTTATTTTTTTCCTTTAACGCCTGGGTCTTCTTAATAATATCTCCAGTAATAGTTAGAGTCTCCACAACAATAATATTATGTGATTGAATATTATTTCTAAGTTTATTTATAGTGTCTATAGATAAATTAAAGTCCGACGATAATAGTTTTTTAAGAGCGTTGGACTCGTCAATATGTGTTTTATTTTTTTCTTTAAGGCTAAATTTGAGATTGTCTATCTCTTGTCTTAAAGAAGATTCCCTGGTTTGGAAGAAATATTTAATATCATCCATGCCTTCCTTTACATTAGCAATTGAATTATCTATATACTCTTTTGATATCATATTGTTCTTAATAGATTCCATATTAGTCTTTATGTTTGAAATTTGGGAGTTCGTTATTCTGTAAAACTTGTTTGCGCGTTCCTTGTATAAATTCTCAAGACTCTGTAATTCTTTACTATGTGATAATTTATTATTTTCTAATTCTCTGTTTAAAGACATTATACGAGAGTTCTGTTCTACCGCTTCATTGGCCATTATATTTATCTTTTCCTTCATGATATCTATAAATTCATTTAATTTATTAGTTGTAGAATTTATCAATTCTTTTAAGTTAGAAGTTATAGTCATATTAATTCTATTCTGGTCTAAAGAAGAATTAGATAATCTCTTATACTCGTCATTGATTTTTAAAACTGCTTCTTCAAATGAATTAGCAATGTCGTTGGCAACTGTTTTAACTTCAGATGATGGCGATGATAGTCGGACTGCTTGTTTAATAAGATTGGGTACGGTTTCGGATATCTTATTAATATTGTCCCGGCCCGCATTTAAATTTAAAATTACCGGAGCGAGTCTGCTATTTACATAATCTACTATTTTTTCTAACTGCTCTTTAAACAAAATATCTTTATTACTCTGAACAAATTCTTCTATAATTTTATTTTTCATATCAATCTTAGATTCTTCATTCTCCTTCTCTTTTTCTTCATATTTCTTTTCTAAGTTTAGTATAGCATTAGCTTTTTCTTCTTCTAATTGAGAGACCTTAGAATTAAAATCATTCTTAAGCGAATTTATTTGATTATTTAATTTGTCATAGTATTTTTGACTACCTGCGTTTAAAGAGATAATCTCATCTATTTTATCCGACAGTTCGCCCCATTCGCTTTTAATACCTGCCTTCAAACCATTTAATTCTTCTATAGACTTATTTAATTTCTCTTTTAGTAATGTTATTACTTCTTTATGACGACTATCGTAAGATTTGATATCTAATATAGATTTATCTACCAGATCTAACATTCTTTGACCATCTCGCAGTCTGTTGTCTAAAAATTGAATCACGCTATTCTTATCTATCTTATCCTCTTTTATGATTTTTCTAAGGGACTGAATGGTCTCCTCATGTTTTTCTTCTAAATATTTGTCTTCAGAAATAATATTATTCAGCTCCTTACACTTCGCAAGCTCTTCTCCTAATTTATCTATTTTTTCTTTATACTCTCTATTTACGGTGTTATTATTTGATTCTACATTTGATAGTTGTAGAACCTTATTTTCAAGTTCTTTATTTTTTTGAACAAAATCTTTTAATTGAATGTCTTTCATTTCTAACAAATCATTTAAATTATTGAATGATTTTTTTAAAGTTTCCACTTTAGAATCCATACTTTCTCTTTTCAAGTCTAAAGAATTTATAATAGGCGTGATACTATTCATTATAATAGAAGAGCATTTCTTTCTATCGCTTTCATATTTAGAAGTTAGGCGTATAAGATTTAATTCTTCAATGGACTTTTCCACATTGTTTCTTTCAATGGTCGCACTTTCCGTCTGTTCTTCCATCTTCTGATTTAAAATTTCTATCTTCTCTAATAATGAAGCTATATTTGATTTCAAAGCAGAGTTCTCTTTTACAAAGGCGTCGTTTTCTTCATCCAATTTATTAATTTCGTCCATTAGTTCGTTATACATTTTAGTAGTATGTTCGGCCTTTTCTCTTAATAACGCATTTAATTTTTCGGCCTGATAATTTTTAGCTTCAAACATTTGTATTTGAGTAGTCAGGGACTGTATTTTATTAGAACAGGTTTCCAACTCTTTCTTTTTTTCCTGCAATTCGCTATCATAAGATACTAACTTTTCTTCAGGACGTCTTGTATATTTAGCCATCTCTCCTATTATTGAATCCATATTCTTAACGTCTTCTATAATTTTAATAATATACGATAATGATTTACTGTTAAGTTTTTTATACATGTCTAAAGAATTAATAGCACGGTCTCGCTGTTCGTTTATAACTTTATTGTTAACATCATTCATGGAGATTGCCTGTTTCCAGTTTTCATAAACGTCATCAACAATATTTTTATTAACATCATTCATAGAGATTGCCTGCTTCCAATTCTCATACATATCCTCCCGGTTATTATTTCTTTCGACGGCATCCCTCCATTTTTTGTAAGCAATCTCAGCTCTATCATTTTTAAACCCAAATATACTATTACCACTTATAGCTTCTTTCCATTCATTAAAAGCGTCGTTAGCTTCTTTGTTTATAGCAATACTTTTACCATTTGCAAAAGGAGCCGTGGGTGGTGGGAGCGTTTGCAACTGTTTAATTAAACTGTTTTCTCTTACAGTAAATTTATCCATTTCATTTTCTAAATGTTCTTTTTCTTCAATACTGCCTAAAGAATTATCAATCTTTTCTGAAATGTCTGCGCTTTTCTCCCGCACCTCTTCTAATTCTTTTTGTAAAATAGCTCTTTTAGACTCAAAGTCCTCCGTGGTGACCTCGCTATTATCATCTCTATTATTCATGATTTCTTTTAATTTCATTTCTAATTCGGCTAATTTAGCAAGCAGTTCGGAGTTATTTTTATTTTTAACTAACTCTAACTGTATAGTTTCTACTCCTTTTTGTAGATTGATTAATTCCTCTGTTTGATTTACATATTCGCTTGCATTAACATTGTCTTTAACTACATGAGTTGTCATAGATTTCTTATTCATATATTCGTTAATAGCATTATTTATAAATGATACATTCTTGTTATCCAGGCCGTCATACAACTCTTTATACTTTCTATATTCGTTTTCTAATTGCTCTATTTGCTCACTGCAATCACTGCCCCGGTAAATAGAATTTGATTTCGTCTTTAGAGAACTTATAGAATTTTCTAATTCTTCAACTGTTAATGAGTGTGTTTCTTTTATCTTGTTTATTCTATCATCACATTCCATTCTTAAACTTGACAACTCCTCATTCAATTTATCAATAGTGGATTGCATTCTAATTTCATCATCATTATTGCTTTGGGTAGCCGTATCGCCGGACTTCATTTCTTCTAATTGAAATCTTAACTCATTGATTTCTTCATTTTTCTCAGCTAATTCGTTTTCTATTTTTTCTATCTGCTTGACATTTTTGTTTAATTCTTTTATAATCTCACTGTCTTCATTTTCTTTATTCTGCTGTAATATTTCAATCTGCTTGTTTGCTACTAATAAAGCATCTTCAGCCTTTTTCATAGACTCCGAAATAGACATATTTTCACTTTTTACCTTTTCAATATCATCTAAGGCCTTTTCAAGAAGTTCTTTTTCATTTTCTGATTTAGTATTTCCCATTCTTTGCAGAAGAGACATAACGATAAAGGATGTCGTTTTATTATTTCTAACTTCAACTCCGAGCTCTTTTAATTTTCTGACTGCGTTGTCGTCTAACTTATTTCTTTGAAATTCTATTAAAGATAATCTCTTAACGTCGTTAGTTAAAGTTTTTAATTGATTATCTGTCGCCCGCATATCTTTTTTCAAATTGTCTAAAGAAATAGTAATAGTTCCTCTCATTTCTGTTTTGATGATATTTAACTGATTTTCCAGTTCTCTCTTTCTAATCAAAAGTTCTTTATATTCTTGATTAGTGTCGCCCATAATGTTTTCTTTTTTAGATAGCTCTTCACGAAGCTTTTCTATTGTTTCTTTATACTCTTTATTCTCAACATTTAATCTATTGATTGATGTTTCTAAATCAGTTATCTTGCCTGCAGAATAATTCACTTCGTTTTCTAATTCTTCTATTCTTTTCTTTGAAGATACTAATTCATCGGCAGTGGTTTTCAATTTATCTATTATTTCTTTATTCTTTTCTTTCAAAATTTCAATCTCTTGAGGAGTGCCTTTTAAAGATTCTAATGAAAATTCTAAATAATCCGAGTAATATTTTTTCATCTTAATGTGCAGGAATATAAAATCTTTATATGTTTCTATGAATATTTTGTAATAACTTTGATTTATTAACAAATCGTCATTTTCTATTTGAAATTTAGGATTGTCAATCAATTTTAATATTCTTCGCTTGAAAGACTTATAACTGTCTACATCTGATTTAAATGTGGAAAGTTTAGCATTAGCGTCCTTTCCGCTTTGATACTTTTCACGAATAAATTTCTCATATTTTATATCCCATAAACCCGAGTCCACTTTCACATCGTCAGCGTTAATTAATCCAAAAAATGTTTTAAATACATTAAATGTTTGGTTATGAGATTCCTCAAATATTGACATCTTTTTTATGCCTTCCTTAACTCCATTAATGGAGTCTTTAATATCCATATGTATTCTCATTATTGATTTATAAGACTTATCATAAGAAGAAGCTATAGAATTTCTTTTTACCAGACCTGTTGCTATTTCAATAATAGCACTGGCTATTTCTTCTTTCAAATAGTCATTTTCTTCGGATGTGTTTTGAATTATTTTATCGTATAAAGAAGATAAAAATGAGTCTGATTCTTCAACTGTAGTATTATTAATAATGTATTGTATAATCTCATATAGACGATTCAATATCAGACCCTTTGGAGAGATAATATCGTCCTCTCCGTCCCATTTGCCTAATTCATAGTTTGTTTTGAATTCCTCTTCTTGTCTAATGGTTTCTTTAATGAGTTTGCCATGATTGCCATTTACAATCTGTTTGTTATCTTCTATAATAGGTTTATTGCCCACTAATACGTATTCGATAGCAATTTTCATTAATCTTTCAATTCGCGTTTGGTTAAATTTGTAATTACTTTCTATGTCTAAAAGCTCTTTAAATATTTCAGTTTGAATCTTGTAGAAATTAGTAGCCTTTAGTTTGTTTTCTTTTTTAACAACAACCTCCTTATCTTTATTCTCTTTGATTCTATTTATGTTGTTTTCATAATAATGTTCAAAAGCATCCAAATATATTTTATACTTCTTTATTTTATCGTCGTTATCGTTAAAAGTGTCTTCATCCGCCTCTGTAATTGAATATTCTATATCTTTTATTTTTTGTTCTATCCCAGGTATGTCGTCTTTATCAAAATCCTCTACTATATCTTTATACTCCATTTCTATTTTATTCTTTACCCTTTCTAACATTTTAATTTTATCCTTAAGATTATCAATTGTAAACGTCGGAAGTTTTCCGTCAAATGTTTCATAATCTTCTAATTGTTCTTTTTCGTTTCTCAAGTTTCTGTATAGCTTATCTATTTTGCCAATATAAGATTCATACAGAAGGTTAAAGTCGTCCTCTGTGTATACGTCCCTAACAACATCATCATCTTCATCTAAAGACCCTACTATATTAAATATCTCTCTGTATTTATTTTGACCACTGGGTGTAAACATAGAATTATAATTTTTCAATATAAACTCATGTTTGTTCGATTCTTTGTTTATATTTTTAAATTGTTCAATTCCATTTAATGTAAAGTTATCTATGATAGTTTTCAGTATCACATAGTCTTCTAAATATGAGTTTCCTACCATCATGATTACTTCCGTTATACTTTTATTATCTGACTCTTGAAATGAATTATTATTTATTTTTCTCATTAGTTGTTTGAGTATAACAATGTTAGAATTTTTATCCATCTCCCTCACCACCTCCTCTATTTTACATGTTATAGTCTTATTTGACTTTTCCATAATATTTGTTAATTTATTAAGTTCCAACCCTTGAGTTTGCATATGCTCTGCGAGATTATTAATATCTCTGAGGTCTCCGTTTTTATAAACATCATTCACATCAATTCCATGAATGCCTATAATTAATTCTAATTGAGTAATCTTTCGTTTCTGTTCAATTCTTTCCGCGTCCTTTTCCCTTATTTCCTTCTTAAGTCTTTCAATAGCTTCTCTATGATCTCCTAAGAATTTTCCTTTTAATTCTATAATATTCGATATAATAATCTTTTTTATTTTCACGAAGTCGCTATCATCTGAGTTCATGTATCTCAAGGCTTCTTCGCTCACACTTTCTTTGCTTATGTCTAAAGAAACTAAAATATCATCTAATGCCTTTGTGGTCAACTCCATGTTTGCATCAACCGCGGTTTCCATTAATTTCTTATTTTCAAGTTCAAGAATTCTATAACTGTCCATAAGTGCGTCATATTTTTTAATATAATTATCTAAAATACTTTCATTTTCTTTAGTAAGACTTTCTACTTTATTATTCAATTCTTCTATTTTAATAAAAAGAGGTCTTGAGTTCTCAGTCTGTTCGTCTACTAATTTTCTTAATCTATTTAATTCATCTGCGTATATCTGAGCATTATTTAATTTAGGGTCTATTGTAATTCCTTTAATTTGTTCATTTTTTTCATTAATTTCTTTTCTAAGGACTTTATTAGAAGACCTTAAAGTATTTAAAAGCTCATCATTTCTATCGTATTTTGCATACATTCTATTGTATTCTTCATGAATTTTTGCATACTCGTCATATATCATATTTGTAGGCTGTGCTGACTCTAACCATTTTTTACTAATCTGAACATTTTCAAGCCCTTTAACTCTTTTTTCAAATAATTGTTTCGCTACGTCAATATACGAATTGATATCTTCTTGAGATTTTCCCTCGTGCTCTTGTTTTATGCGCTCTATCTCTTTTTTATAATCATTTTCAAACATGCGTATAGTAGTCCCAGTAGCGCCATTCCATTTTGATATTTTTTCTATATTCTGGATTATCTTATTCTCAACGGTTTGAAGTCGTTTTAATAAATTAATTCTTTGGACAATATCATCAAACCTAATTTTTTTTGTTTTTGAAACATATAAGTTCTTCTCTACAATATTTTCATTTGCAGTATCTTTATCTGTAGTATCAAAACTTAAAGAGTTCAAAGCGTCAAGTAAACTTTCCTTTTCATCTATAAGAGTTTCCATTTCCGCATACATCCCTTGAAAATTAGTTCCATTTGCCATCATATAAGGTTTAAGATAGTTTTCCATATCCTGCAATTTAGCCTCAAGAAAATAAATTTCTTTAGCATGTGTTTCTTTTAATTTCCCATTTTCTTTGTCATGTTCAGCGACCTGCTGTCGAGATAATTGTAGTTGTTCTTTCAATTTCTCTATTTCTTTCATTTTATTCTCTACCTCTGTTTGAATCTCATTTATAGCAATCTTATGATTATTATCTTTTCTAAACAATAATCCTTTTAAATCAACAGACAATTTTTTAAACTTTTCAGTAAAAACCTGAATGTCATATTTTGAATTTTCTATCTTATTTTTGATAGGATACATTCCTGATATAGGGGCACTTAATCCTTTTAATATGTCTGTAATTCTGTCTGATTCATTATAATAAAATTTCAAATCTTTTTTGGCATCCACGAGTTCTGATTTCAGCTTTAATATTTGTTTATTTAATAAATTTTGCTCTTCTATTAAATCTCTCTTTTCAGCCTTTAGATTAGATAATTGCGTCTTTAACGATATTATTTCGGCATCCGCGTTTGCTAATTTAGTAATCGTGTCTAAACTGCTTGCTCTGGCGGTTTGCTCACTTTCCCTTAATTTCTCCATAATTTCCGTTTTCTCTTTTATTTCATTAGACAATTCATCTATTTTTCTCTCAGCAGTTGCTAATTTTTTAACAACACCGCCCTCATCTATGTCGGCTATTTCACGGTCCAGCTTTTGTATTTTTTCTATAGCCTCGTCTCTTTGTTTAATAAGCTCTGGCATGTAATCTAACTGCGCTTTCATGTCCATATTTTGTTGGTATACTCCCCTCATCTCATTTATTTTATCAGTGGCTACTTTAACTACCTCCATACATTTTTGGTCTACCTTTTTTAATTCTTCTAATCGCAGTCTATTGGTGTAATAATGAACTACAAGTTTTAGAAGACATTTATTAACATTAGTATATAGATTAAGAAGTTTGTCTCTCCCCATACCCAGCTTCTCATACCGCAACACGTCGTCGGTCTTATATTTTGTTGTCAAAAGACTTGAATTGCCGGTACCAAATCTTTCTCGCATTTTAGAATTATACTGCTTACTTTTCTGTCTATCATTATCGTCTTTAGAAGGAATAGTGCAATAGTGTGCAAACCCTCTAATCTCAGTTTCAGTATCTGTTAAGTAATCATAAATCTGCTGGTCGCAGTCCAGCAGTGTTTCTTTGATTTGATTAAACATTTGAGTGCTTGACTCCTCCATTAACTTGTTCACAACGTCATCAGAGCACGATGCTATTTGGGGGATTTCTGTATAAATCAACTCTCTTCCTTTCACCTCTACATTATATGTTTTTTGAACATAATTTAGCAAAGACAACCAGGTTTGAAGACATCTAAAGACTTGTTTATCTACTATATTTGTATATTTGTCTAACGCGTAAATACCGTTATCTCTAATTACAGAGTCTGATATTTCTGGCTTAAGTATGTATTTCACGTTTATAAGCTTTTTCCCCGGCTTTATCAATGCCTTAGTTGGCAAAATGAAGTTTGCGTTTTCATAGGCCGGTTCTAAAATCTCTTCCTCCTTAGATTCGGATTTTGACTGTGTCTTTTCTTCCGAGATAATTACTGGCGATGACTTAGATTCCGCAGTTGTTGGTTTAGCTTGAGAGACAGCTACTGGTTTCTTCACGCCTGAAGCGTTCTGTTTGGATTGCGCAGTTGCGGTTGTTTTCTTTGCACCGGTTGCTGTTGCCATTGGCTTAGATTTAGCCTGCGCGCTTCCTATTCTATCTTCATCCTTAAAATCATTGTTAAATATATCTCCAAGTGCCGTCTTCTTACTTATAGCCGTTTGTATATTTGTGTTGTTAGAAAGAACTGAGTTTACAACATTTAGCAGATGTATTTTATAGTTCAAAGGAATAAAATTTTTACCATATACATTTACAAGGTCGTACATAATAGCTTCTACTTCGTCCAAACTCATATTCTCTAAGTTTTTACCTTCCAGGCCGGTGTAGTCGTATTGTTTGAATATATAAGATGCTTCCAAACATTCATTTTCTAACAAAGCAATTTCATTCTTTATATCGTCCATAGAATAATCATAGAGCTCTTTTTCCTTTACAAAACCACCTTCCACATTCTTTTTTTTTCTATTGATACAGTATAAAGAAGTAGCCGTTATCCCCAGTGATACTCCTATAAATACTGCCCATTTTGTAAAATCTGAGTATCCATATGGCGAATATATAATTACAATTAAAGCAATAATAATTAGTATTACTGAAATAAAGGCTATTAGTTTTATCCCCATTTTGCTTTCTATATTATAACTATTGAAATATTATTAATACTCTTATAAATGTCTTATTCTAATTTTGAAGATTTCAATAAGACACTCTTAGGAGATGATATATTATATTCAGTAAAAGATTATGTAAAGCAATTTAAAAATAGATTTAATAATGACATTGATATTACGCTACTGGACGATTATTTTCTAACGGCTTTGAATAATGATAAATTTATTGTAGAAGAGAATAATATACCGGAGATTATAAATTTTAAAAAAATATTGAAGAAACACGATTTTACAGCCGGGGTTGATTATGTGTGGGTCAGGGAGAAGAAAGAAACAATAATTCCATTTTTATCTTTATACAAAAAAAAATATAGATTAACTCCGAGTGCCTTTAAAAGAGTCCTTATACTTTCCGGGCATCGCCCATTCATGCACTATTTTATGTTTTTAGAATCCATTATACAGAATTATGAAATTTATCAAAGAATGCATTTGCGAAAGACGGTGTCAGACAAAGAAGAAAAAATAAACGAATTGCAGTTGCGTCTGCAGGATAGAGCATTTACTTCTTTAATGAATACAAACTTTTCATAAATAGAAATGTATGTAGGCGAATATTTGCATGAAAGAATCTGCTATATCATCTATATTCTTTTTTTTGATATTTTTAATAACATCCTCTAAATTAAAAGTCTTAAGAAAATGAAGGAAGTTTTCTTTACTATGAGCTTTATTAGCGGAATAATTCCGGTTATATCTTTCGGCAAATTTAGAATAAGTAAGTTCTGAAGAAAAGTATATTTTATTTTTATAACACGGGTTTACTACTACTGGTTGGAATTCAGCAAACTCATAATAAATCTGGTTAAATACAGAGTTTGCTTGGTAATTTGCGGACATTTGGTATTCTATTAAAACCTTAGTTTTATCCATATCAATATCCAATTCAATTTGTTTTTGTATAAGAGCATTTTTCAATTCCAGCAATGTATTTTTTAGTGTCATTGTTCTTTCGAGTAGAATCATGTCTTTCATACTCTTTCCGTTATTCAGGTCTACAACATTTCCATGATAATATTGAATACTATATTTAAGTATTTGGTCTACTCCTTCTAAATAATTATGTTTATTCTGATTTTGATTATCAAGTGTAAATTTTTTCAAATGTTCTAATACATTATGGTCATAATACATGAGCGAAAATGCTAAAGATCTACTCGCAACATCAAAACTTAAATATAACATTTTATATTAAATTGAAATTAATACTATTTAAATAGATTATTATAATGTCAGACATTGATGATTTTGATATAAGTTCTATACTTGGAATGTCAAGTATATTAAACAAAGAAGAAACAAATTCTGGGTTTAATTTAAAGGGGATTGAAAGAGAGTTTTTAAATAACCAAGATGAAAGTAATGAAGACGACATGAGCGACGACTATATGGACAACAACGCGGAAGAGGAGTCTATTGTTTCTTTCGACCCTGTAAAAGAATATAATAATATGTTAGACGATTTAGATAAAGGAGTTGACAGCTACGCCATGGCACCGGTCAGTTCTTCTTCTTTATACGAAAGCTCTAATTTAGACTACACAGAGGAGAAATCTAATCAAGTATTGGTAGATTCTATTTTTAATGATTCAAAAGTTTTGAGTAAGGACAGTGAGTTAAGTTTTGATGTTGATGATGTTAAAGAGTATAAAGACAAATTATATGATTTATCTGGGGAAAATGCGGATGATATGAAATTAAGATTATTGGAAAAGATTGATAATTTAAAGTATGAGCTTGAAGAAGATGGTATTAATTTAGATAGAATTCCTAAGGTTGATTTTTCGTCGCCTATAGAAGAAATTGAAAATGTTGCTAAATTGCTTATGTTGAAGGCCACTAGGAATCGATATAGCAATATGGGAGAGGAATTTATCTTAGCGGTCAGCAATGGGTTGGAAATATTGTGTAATGGCGAGAGAGAATTTTTTGGGTTAAAGCCGGATTTGACCAATTGCACTGACATTGTCAAAGTCAAATTGCGCAGGGTTAAAAATGAAACGAGTCAAATAGTTGCCGACGTCGTAGAAAAATACGAAATCCCGCCACTTATGACAGTATTAATTGAATTAGTGCCAGCGTTATTCTTACACAGCAGACGTAGAAGTATGCAGAAATCCGCGATGATAACAGGAAACATTGATTTATCTGACGATATTAACGAAATTAGAAAATTTTAATTACAAAATAAATATATATCATATATAAAATGTCTTTAAGAAGTAATATTGTTAAGCCCGCGTCTACATTCAAAAAAAATGCTCTACGCAAAATGGAAATAGCCACCACTGTAAATTCCATATTATATAACATAAATTCCGCTATTGAAACCGCTAATAGAGAAAATAAGAGTAAAATCTCTATACGACTACCTTCTTCTTTTAGCCTTCCTGACGGTATAGACCATTCAATTTTTAGACTGGAGGTCTACTACAATATTATTAACATCATGGAAAATAAAGACTATAAAGTGAAAATTATATCATTTGATAAAAATGGTAATAAAATTTATAAAGATCTTGGAGATAATAATATATTATCTATAAGCTGGGCGGTGGAATCAGATGTAAATGTTTTGGACATGAAAGAAAAATTATTTAAGTTAAACAATTAATTCTTTTTTTTTGTATAGATATTTATAATGGCCAACGCGTCCGCTTACAAATTACTTATATTAGAAGATGCCGATTTAAATAAATTGCTGTATAATACCGTAAAGCTAAAAGAAACAATTCAGCTTGCTAAAATAAATAATCGCAAAAGATTGAATGCGGAAATTAAAGAGCTGGAAGAAAAAATTAGCAGTCTAAAGACTATTATGGACGAATCCGTCGATGACGATGAATATATGAAATATAAGGAAATATATGACAAAATGATGGGTATCCTAAATGATAAAAAACTAAGCTTCTCTAATATGATACAGCCATCTACATCTGAGCTAAAAAAAACTCATGAAGTTTTCTTAAACTCTCAATTTAAACCGTGGATAGAATCTACATTTGAATACTCTAAGACTTCTATAAACGCAAAGCCTAATTTTGGCGAAGTGGTTGAATTCGCCATTCCCAATTATGGCAATTTTTTAAGCGATATGAATTTGCATATAAAAATAGGAGAATTAATGCCAGAATCGGGAGAAGATACTGTTAGATACGCAGATATGCTTGGTCATAAATTAATAAAAAAAGTTCAATTATTTATAAATACTAATCTTATTGATGAATACCATGGGGAATATTATAATGTATATTACGACTCTTATGTATCTGAAGACAAAAAAAAGTGCTGGCTAAATTGCATAGGTCAAGAAACTTTGGAGCCCGGTGAATTGGTACAAGACCCTCTTGATAATACGAATAAAGAAATTAAATATATTGCTAATGGCTTGCAAACATTAAAAAGCAAGCACGGGGAGGTAGAGCTATTTATTCCTTTGTTGTTTTGGTTTAACATTGATAAAAAATCGGCACTGTTAAATAATTATGACTTTGGCACAATCAAGATTAGAATAGAGTTGGAGTCGGAAAACAAACTCATGACTTGTTTAGACTATATTAATAATTTGTATAATGAAAAATATGTAAAGCCTTCAATATTAGAATGTGAATTGTATTCAAACCATATATTTGTAAGCCAAGAAATACAAGACATATTCACATCCAGAGTAGGGTTTAATCTTATTAGAACCCACAAAACAGCAGAGCTATACCTTGATAAAAATATTGGTTCTATAAACTTAAATAATTACCTTAAACACCCGTCAGAAGAAGTATGTATATACGCAAGGCCTGAAATTAATGAAACTGGGTTAGACAGTTTAAACACATGGAATAAAAATTGTATTATGAATATCAAATATATCAAAACCCCTATCGTTTTTAAAGAAGCCGATGGAAATTATACTTTTGGTATTAATAATATCAAATTGTATGAAAAAAAAGAAATTTTTACTTATGTTGGGTTTTCTTACGACGGCGCGTCTACTTTTGGAGATGACTCTCCACTGTTTTTTAATTCATACATACCACTGGTGTCTGGAAATAATTTTTATTCTAAAGGCAATGGAATGATGTATTTTAATTATAGTATGATACCAAGGGAATATAACCCTAGTGGAGTTATTAATTTAGCAAAGGCTAAGAATATTAGGTTTAAATATGAGAGCGAAGTATTGGCAAACTTTAAGCCTATAAAACTATATATCCACACAAAAAATATAAACTTTCTCATTTTTAACAATGCTAACGCAATCTTAAATTTTAGTATTTAAGTCATTAACCCTTTTAATTTCCTGCTGATATTCATCAATGCCAAGCTCCCCTCCATACATCTTTAGGCAAAACATCTCTGGGGACTGCCTAATGTGATTAATACTTCTTCCTGTCATGATTTTATAGAGGGAATATACATTATGATATATATCAAAGTTTTCTCTTTTACAGTAATTTTTTGAAACATATCCCATAAGACATCCACATGAGCAAAAATTTCCTTTGACATCCATAACCTTACCTTCAGAATATTTATTTATTCCAGTTATGATAAACCAAGGGGTTGATTTGAATTTCAAAGTGCAGAACCAGCATCTTATATTTGTTGTTTTAGACCAGTTTTCCAAAGTTGTAAACGCTGAAGGTATTTTATCCCAAACGATAATATCATTTTTATTATTGTCTAAAGAATTATCTGTTTCTATCAGTTCTTGATTGAATATATCCTCTATAGAAATAATATCAGTTATTGAGACTCCCTTTAGAAATAATATGTATTGTTCGCTGAAAGTGCATACCGACATTTTGAAATAAAGTATTATTAAAGAAGTAAAAATATTTTTTTAATATAATATATATTCAGCTACGAATTTATTAAATAGACATGTCTTCTTACGGATATGATATGTTTGTTATAGATGACAATTATTACACCGATAGTTTTTATAATGATATGTCTAATAGCTTAGCACCCCAAGAAGAAAAAAAAAATACCCCAACGGCGAACACTGTGTCTTCTTTTAGTAATTACAAGCAAGGGTGCAGATGCAAGAATATGCAGAGGTTAATGTATTCGAAGGCCGAGGAGCTAAATGAAATAAAATCTCAAGTATTTACGCTGTATTTGCTTTTAATTGTATCGGTTTTTATAATAGTTTCACAGCGCATAACAATCAATGGATTAAATAATTTACTCTATGTCATAAAATTAAGTAGCAGAGGCCCTACCTCTCAAACTCCAATTGTTTAACTTTAAATTTAAGCTCGTCCACTACAGTGCTTAAATGCTGTATAGAATCTATGAGATATCCTATAATATCTTTATTAGAAACTGTATACTCGTCAGACACATTAACAGCAGAAGGTATAATTTCCCACAATTCCTGGGCCATGACTCCCTTATGTTCTATATTTTCTTCATCGTCAATATAGTTAAAATCATAAATATTTACCTGTTTTATTTTTTCAAGAGACTTCTCTGGGTCTGATTTTTGAATTATATTTTTTTTCCGCCTATCCGACAACTCCAGCAATGTGTTGCATATAATATACCCATCATTTCTAATCGTCACGGTATTGAACAATTCGCCATTCTTCATATTATTAAATTTAATAATAGAATTCTCCATATTGTTTTCATTACTCAAAATTATAGTTTCTATAGACGACATATTTCTCTTTATATTAACACTATTGTAAGTGTTAAATTTGATACCGACGCCAGAATTACCAGCACTATTATTTGTTGTGAGTTGTAGAGGATATTGGACAGTAGAGGATGCCGATGAAGATATATCAATACATTCTCCGCTATTTCTAAAAGATAGTATTCCATTGTCATTAAGAGTAAATGTGCAAAATAACTCGTCATTGGTAAGCTGAAGACACTTTCCTGTTCTATTCTTGATGTTTAAAGAATATCTATCGCTGTCCATATCCATGGTTAGGGATTTTAAGATTGTTAAATTGTCTAAAGACATATTAGTAATGCCGTAGATCGATTTGTTATTATCTAGCACAAGACATTTACTTGACTCGGCACTCCCAATCTCCCCAACATTTGTATAATTTAATTTTGTGCTCGTCGATAACACTTGGCCTCCATTTAAGAAAAATAATCCATTTAGAGCAATTCCTCTATCTTCAAAGGAATTAAATTCTAATTTTCCGTTGTCATTTCGGATATATATTGGCTTTCCATAATTATGCAGAAGTTTAAAGCAATCCCCTTCTTCGTCATTTACTTCTAATCTGTAATTTAAAGGGACTTCCGGATTGGTATTTATACCAAGTCTCTTAAATCTATCTAAATATAAAGCGTTGCCTCCATTTATTTTAAGAGTTATATTAGCATTATCCCCTAAGTCATTTACAAATATACCGCTATCCCCAGATATAATACTGTTCTGTCCTATTTGGTTTTCTCCATTTGGGATTCCAAGTTTTATTGGCTTTGACGGCAATAAAACCGACATTTAAATTTTTAATTAATGATTAAAATTGCTATACTCTTATACGCTCCCTTTTTTTAATTCTATTTTA